>Ga0247780_1000064_pt1 | contig 94095 bp, 104 predicted proteins | sample UWRJL079202R5_FD_179927 | JGI IMG/M metagenome (GOLD analysis project Ga0247780, IMG submission 179927) | Plant litter microbial communities from Arlington Agricultural Research Station in Wisconsin, United States - UWRJ-L079-202R-5 | ecosystem: Environmental > Terrestrial > Plant litter >...
GGACGGGGGGGAATGGAGTCTTGGGCCGGCGCTGTACCGGGACTGGGGGAGCGGGCTCGGGGGCGTAGGTTGGGGGCTCGGGGGCGTACTCGGAGTATTTTGAGGCGGTGGGGTGGAGGCGGAGGGGATTGGGGTGGTCTTCAGAGCTAGCGTTGGGGTGCGAGTAGTCATTTTCACGGCCTTCGTTCTCCGAGTCGGACTCGGGCGAGATGTCGTAGGGCTGGCTGACAGGCTCGTAGGTACGTCGCTTGGCGGCCAGCTGGTTCAAGGCGCGGGTGCGTTCCTGTGTGCGGTTTACGAGGGACTCGGAGGCGTACCAGGCTTCGGTGAACTTAGGGGCACGGGGAGGAGGCGTGGGAGGGGCGTCCCCATGGAGCGGTGGTGTTGGCTTGGTTCGGATGGCGTCGGTGAGGTAGGAGGGTACGGTGCCGGCCGGAAGTTTGTAGCTGGAGTAAGACGAATCGGGGCGTGATCTGCCAGAGGCGTCATCGTTCAGGGATATCTCGCTGTAGGCACCACGCGCGGGGGCGGACATGCGCTTCAGACCCAGATCAGTGGTGGAATTGCGCGGGGAATTGCTGGCCGCAATCTGGTACTGGCGGCTTGGGAGCTCCATGCGAGAATCACGCGAACCCTCCCGAGTATGCATGAAAGGCACACTGCGTGGCCGAGACACGTCGCCAGCTGCGATGGTAGCAGGATGTCGCTCAGAAGGAGTGCTGAAGCGCTTCTCGCTCTCGGCATAGATAGATGTAGCGATAGATGACTTGCTCCGCTTATGGGCGCGAGATGTGAGGTGGCCCTCGAGGGGATTCATGTCGGGCGGCATCATGGAAATACGTCGGAACATCACGCCAAGGTACAGCGAGATGGCGAGAGAGATCAAATGGAGACCGCCCGCACCGATTAGGCCATAGTAGACAGCGGGGACAAGGGTCTTGATTGTGCTCTGGTCGTTGAGCAGGGTCCTCCACTCCGTGTCAGGCCCGCTCCCAGCTTGGTTTCGTGCCGAGAGCACACCGTAGGCATACAATGGCAGAATAGTCATGTCAGTGACACCAGCGAACACATGGTAGGCCGACGAGGAGCCCGGAGTGCGGCCACTTGCTGGCCTGAGGTTGTGGTGGATACCATAGATGCAATGGACTATGGCGACGGAAATCTGCGAAAGAATGAGGGGTCAACATGGCGCTAGGGAGGCGGTTTGGGACCGGACTCACTATCGTTCTGAGAACCCATCCAGTCAGAGACTCAACGTTGTTGATGAGGATCATGAGGATCAATAGGCCGATATTGGCGATTTCCTCAAATATTCTGAGCACCAGTTGCGCTACCCGAGACCCCTTGATCCAGGACTTGGTCTTCTGCCCCATCGTTATCCAATTCGTCCGCCCGGTCGGAACCATATGGGCGCTAAATGGCCCGGTCAGCAATGTTAACACGACTGGCATGCTGCTGCTGCTACAGGCACAGCACAGGAGGAAGGTTTGGAATGTGGAATACATACTCGGGATGGCGGTTGATCGAGACAAGCGGACCCTTTGGTTTGGGTTTGCGAGCTTTTGTCTCATAGCTGGAACGAGTGACGGCCTTTGGGTCGAAGGGCTGGGCGGGGAAGCGATCATCGCCCTGGACGGATTCGTACATGAACGGCTGCTGAGTGCCTCCCATGTTTGCGAAGCCTGCGCTCGATGTGATCAATTCAATTGAAGACTCGAGATTCGGCGACGTCTTTTGGCAGTATGGTAATGAAAAGTTGCAGCTTGCTCTTGCTGACCAGCTACAGCTCCCCAGGTCCAAGCTGGTTGCGACGACAAAACCTGGACCTGTTGTGTGTTGGCATGGCAACGGTGCAACCGCCTGGGCAGCTGGAGCTGTTGCGCCTGGTGGCTTGCTGTGAGACAAACGCAGCCAAATGACTCGGGAAAACGGTAAGAGAGGGGATGCCGGTAAAAAGAATATGCCTCGTTTGCAATTGATCAGTCATTTCGAAATTTTCTCTTTTAATTGTTCATTCGATGAAATGCTGGAATCTCATGAACAGTGGACGCTGCCGCCGCATGAAATGGCTCGGACTGCGCTGAGGTGGATGGCACCTCAGCCGCTGCTGAACCTTGATTTTAGGGCTGAGGCACAGCAGGGTTGCCCAGCTTCTAGCGCTGAAACGGGCGCCAAGCCAGTAGATCAGCGGCTAATGGCCGAAAAGCCGACGCAGTGCTCGGAGTTGCATCCCCGAAGCCAACGTCACTGATCGCAACTGCATAACCCGGAGGTCGATATTTTTTTTCCTTCAGCCGTATCGCACCAAGGGCTTTCAACATTGTGAACAAGAATTGAACTCACAGGATGGGCTCTCTCATACGAGTGAGGCCATCGGCCTGCCCCAATTGGCAAAGGACGCTTCGGGTGTGTTTGAATCCCTTTATTTCACGAAGCGTCTCTTCAGGGCCCGTCACACGTTTCAGTGGACGGCCGTGTCGGATAGCTGTCATCGGCTCCGGCCCGGCCGGCTTCTACACCGCCTACCGTGTCATGACCAAGATCCAGGGCGCTAAGGTCGACATGTACGAGGCTCTGCCAGTTCCTTTCGGACTCGTCCGATTCGGCGTCGCCCCGGATCACCCCGAGGTGAAGAACTGCCAGGAGAAATTCGAAGAGGTCGCCGCCTCACCGGACTTCACATTCGTCGGCAATGTGTCGGTCGGCAGTCCAAGTGACCACCCGGACGGATCCAGCATCTCGCTATCCAGCATCCTGCGGCACTACAACGCCGTAGTCTTTGCCTACGGCGCATCCAAGGACCGAACCCTTAGCATCCCTGGCGAATCTTTAAAAGGCGTATACTCGGCACGCGAGTTCGTTGGCTGGTACAACGGCCTACCCGAGCACGCCGACCTCGCACCAGATCTCACCCAGGGCGACGAAGCCGTCGTTGTCGGCCAAGGCAACGTAGCCCTCGATGTCGCGCGCATGCTTCTCGAGGACGTCGACGTCCTGCGCAAGTCCGACATCGCATCCCACGCACTAGATACCCTCTCCAAAAGCAAAGTCAAGCGTGTCCACATCATCGGCCGACGCGGTCCCATGCAGGCAGCCTTCACCATCAAAGAAACCCGCGAGCTGATGAAGCTCTCGGACGTTGCCTTCCATCCCATCGACAACAGCCTCATCCCCACCGACCCAACCAAGCTCCCGCGCGCTCCGCGCCGTCTCATGGAAATTCTCCTCAAGGGCTCCCCTACTTCTCCCGCAGCAGACAACACCACCAAATCCTGGTCCCTCGATTTCTGCCAGACCCCCAAAGCCTTTCTCCCCTCCAGCACCTCACCCTCCCAACTAGGAGCCACCTCCTTCGAGCGCACCTCCCTCTCCGCCCCATTCGACCCCAAAGCATATGCCCTCGGCACAGGCATCACCCATGAAATCCCCTCCTCAGTAGCCTTCCGCTCTATCGGGTACAAATCCGCACCGCTCCACGAGTTCTCCGACGTCGGCATCCCCTTTGACGAAGCGCGCGGCATCATTAGTAACGATGGCAGCGGCCGAGTCCAGCATGAGGAGCGCGAGCCCGGCGCGGCGATGTCACTAGGGAGTTTCCCAGGGTTGTACTGCGCGGGTTGGGTCAAGCGCGGGCCGACGGGGGTGATTGCCTCGACGATGCAGGATGCCTTTGCGACGGCGGATGCTATCGCGGAAGATTGGGGCGCAAAGGTGCCGTTTTTGAACGAGCAGACGGAGAGTAATGCGCTAGGCTGGGAGGGAGTACAAAGCGAAACAGGGGTGAAGGGGGCTTCTGTCGTGAGCTGGGAGGATTGGAGGAAGATTGATAGTGCGGAGAGGGAGCGCGGCCAGCAGAGCGGGAAGGAGAGAGAGAAGTTTGTGAGTACAGCGGAGATGCTTGCTGTTGTGCGGTGATGATGGGCACGAAAATGCGAGAGCCACGCGATGGGATGGAATCGCTGTATATACTTGTACAATTTTTGTATAGATAGGATGAATTCTAAGCCTTGGACAACTTCTCCGTGATCTCTGGTACCTTCTCGAATAGGTCACCTACCAACCCTACGTCGGCAACCTGGAAGATGGGCGCATCTGCGTCCTTGTTGATCGCTGCGATAACCTTGCTGTCCTTCATGCCCGCCAAATGCTGAATTGCACCGGAGATGCCCACAGCCATGTACAGCTGTGGTGCCACAACCTTACCGGTCTGCCCAACCTGCAAGCTGTTGTCAGCATACCCGCTGTCGACAGCAGCGCGCGAAGCGCCGACGGCAGCGCCTAGAGCGCCCGCGAGCGGCAGCATGATGCGATCGAACTCCTCCTTCGACTTGAGGCCGCGTCCGCCGGACACGACCCTCCCGGCCGTGGCGAGGTCGGGGCGATCCGACTTGGCCAAGTCCTCCGAAATCCACTCAGTTGGGCTCGCAACCTTGGGGTCGACACCATCCTCGATGGTCGCAGAGCCGCTGCCAATGGGCGCTGCCGGAAAGGCGGTTCCGCGGATGGTGATGATCTTGATAGCGTCCGAGGACTCGACTGTAGCAATGGCGTTACCCGCATAGAAGGGTCGCACAAACGTCTTCTCGTCCTCGATGCTGGTAATATCCGAGATTTGCTGCGAGTCCAGCAGTGCTGCCACACGCGGCATCAGGTTCTTGCCAAAAGCTGTATGGCCTGCGATCACATGCGTGTAACCGCCCTTCTTGATGTTTTCCACCAGCAGCGGCGCGTAGTTCTCCGGGAGACCCTACGAATGGTATGTCCGTTAGGGGATTGACCATTTAGGGGGTTGGGTCGGAAAGGAAGAGGAAGCTGACCTTGTCGTAGGCCCCGTTTTCTATCGCGATGATCTTCTCAACACCCTCGACCTTGGCGGCTTCCTCGGCAACCCCCTTGATGCTGCTGCCAGCAACCAGGGCATGAATGGGCCCACCGAGTTTCAGCGCGGCGGTGATAGCGCTCAGGGAGCCGACATTGAGCTTCCCATCCCTTTGTTCCAGGACGGCGAGCGCTGACAGTAACCGACGAAGCGCAGCGGGGGGCTGAGCGAGCGCAGGCGTCGCTATCCCCTGCAATCGGGGGCGTGTGAGGGCCGAAACAATTCGGCGACCGGCCGGCAACATGATTGCGGCTGCGATTGACAACTGTCTTGGGTGAGGCGGAGATCGGGGCGGCGTGGACGGGGTGTTAGGACTTCGCCGGAGTCGGTGATGATGCGCTCAATGTCAATGACGGGTTGCGACGGCCCGAGGTAAACAGGGATCATGTAGGATTCTGTAAGTGTGACCCTAACCCTGAAAGTTAATCACGTGAGGATCGACTGAATTAGGCTTGGCTCAGGGATGGGATGGTCAAAGCGTCCGACAAGCTCGCCTCGCTCTGGCCTGGTGTCGCGAATATTTCTCCAACGCGACTCTCATCACGAACCAGCCCCCCCATGATATCGGCGCCATCGCACCTCTGCGTTTCGCGCCAACCCACATCTCGATTTCATCCCCGAATTTCTGAGCGTTTGCTTCTAGAATAATTGACGATCGCATTGCGCACGACACACCGCCATTTCTGCAGTTTCCGCATTCACCCAACGGCGCTTTCTTGACGTTGGTCTCGGTGTCGTCCCGTTCTCATTTCCGATTGCACTGCTCTATCCGCTGCAATGGAGGAAGGGTTGGTCAGTTACGGTACGCCGACAAACGGCGCATCGCCGGGTGCCAATCCAATTCTCGCGCAACCACCGCTCCCAGAGGCGACAAAGACCAGTGACCAAAACGAAGGTACATGAAGATGTGTCCGCGCTATTGAGTGTGCTCACCATGCTGATTACTGTTGATTTGTAGACGTTCAAATGGGCGACGGGTTAGAGCCGACGATTAAGCAGGATAGTACTACTCCCGCGCCCAACCCTGTGTTGGATAATCCTCTCGACGCGCCTGATGGCCCCGCCGCGGAGACGACAGGTCGCGACGACGAGGAGATGGGCGATGCGCCAAAACAGGAGTCCGCCCAGAATGGCGAAGGCTCTGGTGGTGCTGATGGCGCGTCGGATGTCAAGACCAAAGAGTCGATCGAGAACGCTGCGCGCGAACATCTGATCTCCCAGACACACTCTATCGTCCTGCCCAGCTACAGCACCTGGTTCGATATGAACTCCGTCCATAACATCGAGCGCAAGGCGCTTCCCGAGTTCTTCAACACGAGGAACCGGAGCAAGACCCCATCTGTCTACAAGGACTACCGCGACTTCATGATCAACACGTACAGACTGAACCCAGTCGAGTACCTCACTGTTACAGCCTGTCGACGGAACTTGGCGGGTGATGTTTGTGCCATTATGCGTGTCCACAACTTCCTCGAGCAATGGGGATTGATCAACTACCAGGTAGGAACCCTCACGTCTGCCCTCTCCCGGCGTGTACTGACCAGTGATAGGTGGATGCGGATCAACGGCCGTCCCATGTTGGGCCGCCTTTTACTGGCCACTTTAAAATCATTTGTGATACGCCCCGTGGGCTCCAGCCGTGGCAGCCTGCTGCAGACCCTGTGCTGGTGGAGGGCAAGCCCAGCAAAGACACAGACGCCAAGGCGAGCGCCACACCTGCACCTAAGAGCGACCTCAACTTGGAAGTTGGACGGAATATCTACGAGGCCAGCGCCAAGGTTAACAAGCTCAACAAGCCGGACAAGACCAACGGAGAGACACCCGCTACTAACGGGGTTTCTGGTGATGAGCTTGTCAAGGCGCCGACGGTCAAGGTCAACTGCTATAACTGCGGAGTTGATTGCACCAGGGTTCACTACCACAGTTCACAGACCGATCCTAATTCCAAGGCGAAATACGACCTTTGCCCGAGCTGTTATCTGGAGGGTCGCCTACCAGCTAACCAGACCGCCTCCCAGTACACACGTATCGAAAACCCACAGTATTCCACAATTCTGGATCGCGATGCACCATGGACCGATGCGGAGATCCTCAAACTTCTGGAGGCTCTCGAGCGCTACGATGAGGACTGGGGCGAGATCTCGGACTTTGTGGGCACAAGAACACGCGAAGAGTGCGTGCTTCAGTTCTTGCAGCTTGAAATCGAGGACAAGTATCTGGATGCCGAGAGACTGGATGCGCCCATCGGGCTGCAGATGCTGGGCAGCCATGGCGGCCAACTTCCGTTCAACCAGGCGGATAACCCGGTCATGTCAGTCATCGGATTCCTGGGCAGCCTCGCGGATCCCGCCAGCACTGCGGCTGCAGCCGGAAAATCCGCCGAGGTGCTGAAGCAGGGTCTTCGCGACAAGCTGGAGAAAGGCACAGTTGTCGAAGTTGATGGAAAGGGCAAAGAAAAGGAGAAGGAGGGCGGCGATTCTATGGAGGTTGATATTAGGCATGATGTCACTACGACCACTACCGTCACTACCACAACCACCTCGTCCACCAGTGCGGCACTCAATGTCCCACTGGCCACTCTAGGAGCAAGAGCCGGCGGTCTTGCGACACACGAGGAACGGGAGATGACACGCTTAGTGTCCGCGGCTGTGAACGCTACTCTAGAGAAGCTCGAGCTCAAGTTGAAGTACTTCAACGAGATGGAGACCATTCTCCAAGCCGAGAAACGGGAGCTGGAGCGTGCTCGTCAACAGCTTTTCTTGGACCGGCTCACGTTCAAGCGCCGCGTGCGGCAAGTACAAGAGGTCTTCAAGACGGCAGCAACAACTGGAGGCGAGCAAGGCTTGCGGTTGGCGCAGGATGTGACGACAGACGGCGACCGCATGAGTTTCTATGCTCCACCCCCAGCCGGCTCGGTGCAGCCGCTCAGTGCGGAAGGACAGATTAAGAGCTACGAGGCCTAGGGGGCAGCGCAGCCGAATATCGAATCGATGGCGTCTGAAAACTACGGCGGAGGCAGCTCTACTCAGAGCTCTACGCCTATGGGGGCTTCTGGTCAGCCTTCTCACCATTTTGCTCAACGTGCACAACAACATTCCTCGGGTTCTGGCCAGCAACAGGGCCAGCAACAAGCCCAGTCCCTAACCCATCAAGCTATCCAACAAGCTGCACAACAGCAGCTCTGGAACAACCCCGCACAGAATCAATCGCGGGCTTTGCTAGATATAGCCCAGCAAAATATTCACCAGGCGCACCAGTCCATCCCCGGCTATCATGTCACCCACAATATCAACCGGGGGTATCCAAATGCGTATCACCAGGCGACTGGGTCCGGGTACATGCCGTTAAACTCGCAGCAGTACGAGGGTGGTGGTTGGTAATGCGATTTGTGGGATGTCTTCGGGGGCCGGATTTGGTATTGCCCGTTCTTTTCCTGTTTTCTCCCTTGGCGTACGGCGGGAAGCAATCAACAAATGATGGGGGTCTCTTTTTACTTTCTTCTCGTTTTGTGCGAGTAAATGTGGTGTATGAAAAGGGAGCCTCTTTTTTATGTGTATCAAATAACTGGGCGCCTCGACGGGTCGGCATCTGGACAGGGCGGAGGAGGCGCGGTGGTTGCGGTTGTCGTTTGGGTTCGCAAGGGAAGCACGAGTGGCATACCCTATTACTACTACATAGTACTGTTTTGTCTGTTGGTAGAGTATAGAAGCTGTTTGGCTGCTCGGCGTTGTGTTTCTGCTTTCTGCGCGCGTGATCATGTCATCGTGTCATCAGACAAGAACCAGTTGTTGGCATGTGAAATCGAGGAAGTAGGCACTTCCGCTGCTCCGCTAACCCGCAATGACCCGTGTGCCACATGAGAGGGACGGGGGTCGCTCCGGCCTGTCGCAGCGCAGAATTGGCGCCGCTGACTCGGCAAAGCTGCGGCGCTGGGAGGCTAATGACGGCAATTAGCCTCGGCTCGTCGACGCGGCTCGAGGGGTCGTTCGGACAAATGCACGCATTTTTGGGCCGCTCTCCAATTCGGGGAATTGGAGATGCAAGCGACCGCAGCGCGCATTCCACCCATTCCTCCACCCCCCACAGCTCCTCATGCCCTCGACCTGGTAGAAAAAGTGCCTAGGCTTGCAACTGTGTGGGCCGTGAAAGGAGAGTCCCTGCACCGCCTAGCAACACCCGCGGCTTCTTCAGGGACCCTTGGACCTCATCTGCTGCTCAGTCGCCTCCCGCGCTCGTCTCCCTCCCTCGCGACAAGCGACCACCCCATCCTCCCCCGGAGTTGCGATACCCACCACACTTAAGAATAGACAGTCCGTTGGGATGTTTGCCGCGATTGCAAGAACAGAGGCTCGGTCTCCCGCTCTCAGAAACCTATTCCGCCATACAAAGACCCCGCTGGTTTGTGCCCTGCGTCCCTGTTGACTATATCGCGCGGTGTTAAAGTGGCTCGAAAGCGGCTGACACGGGAATTTACCGCAGAGAACTCCGGTTTCCATGGCTTCCGCAAGCAAAAGGAGCAACAGCTCACTGCCGGCGGGCTACGTCGAGGACAAGTCCAAGGGGCCAATGCTGCGTTTCCAGGACTCGCTGCCCCGCCTCCCAGTACCAACACTAGAGGAGACTGCGTCTCGCTATCTTAAGTCGCTGCGACCTCTGCTCTCTTCGACTGAGCTCGAGGCCAGCACCAAGGCCGTTGAGCAGTTTATTGCCCCCAATGGCCCTGGCTGCAAGCTGCAGGAGAAGCTGATCGCCCGCCGGGAAGACCCTAACACCAAGAACTGGATGTACGAGTGGTGGAACGATGCTGCCTATCTTAGCTACCGCGACCCCGTTGTACCCTATGTCAGCTACTTCTATTCGCATCGTGATGACCGTCGCCGCCGGGACCCGGTGAAGCGCGCTGCCGCTATCACAACAGCTGCCCTTGAGTTCAAGAAGCAGGTGGACCTGGGAACCCTCGAGCCTGAGTACATGAAGAAGCTGCCCATCTGCATGGACAGCTACAAGTGGATGTTCAACGCCAGCCGTGTTGCCGCCAAGCCGGCCGATTTCCCCGTAACGTTCGACCCCAACCAGCACAAGCATATCTTGGTGATCCGCAAGAACCAGTTCTACAAGATTGCTCACGAGGTTGGTGGCAAGCAGCTCAGTACCGCCGAGTTGGAGCAGGCCTTCAAGCGGGTGTACGAGCTCGCCAACACCCAGCGCGCTCCCGCCGTCGGTGCCCTGACGTCGGAGAACCGCGACGTATGGACCGATGCGCGCGCAGTGCTGCTGAGCGCTGACCCTACCAATGCTAAGGCCCTCGAGGCTATCGAGTCGGCATCTTTCGTCGTCTGCCTGGATGACGCTGCCCCTGTAACGCTCGAGGAGCGCGCACATGCTTACTGGCACGGTGATGGGCAGAACAGGTGGTACGACAAACCGCTACAGTTCATCGTCAATGACAATGGCACGTCTGGCTTCATGGGCGAGCACAGCATGATGGACGGCACACCCACACACAGGCTCAATGACTACGTCATGGACGTCATCTTCAATAACAAGCTCAACTTCTCAGATCCCACGGTTCGCTCTAACCTGCCAGAGCCGCAGGCTGTCCGGTTCGTCGTCACCAAGGAGGTGCAGTCTGAGATCGACCGTGCCATCAAGGACTTTGGCTCTGTTATTGGCCAGCACGAGCTTGCCGTGCAGTCCTACCAGGGCTACGGCAAGGGGCTGATCAAGAAGTTCCGCTGCTCCCCTGATGCCTATGTGCAGATGATCATCCAGCTTGCCTACTATAAGATGTACGGCAAGAACCGGCCCACATACGAATCTGCTGCCACCCGCCGCTTCCAACTCGGCCGTACAGAGACGTGCCGAACTGTGTCGGAGGCGAGCGTGGCCTGGTGCAACGCCATGGCCAGCGCGGAAGCCGACGACAAGTCGCGCGTCGACCTCTTCCGCAAGGCCGTCGACTCCCACCTTGAGTACATCGGTGCTGCTTCGGACGGCAAGGGCGTAGATCGCCACCTGTTCGGTCTCAAGCGCCTGCTCGAGCCCGGCCAGGACGTGCCCGCCCTCTACCAGGATCCCGCGTTTGCCTATTCGTGCTCGTGGTACCTGTCGACCAGCCAGTTGAGCTCCGAGTTCTTCAACGGATACGGGTGGAGTCAAGTCATTGATGACGGATTTGGCATTGCCTACATGATCAATGAGAACAAGTAAGCCTGCTTGTTGAAAATCAATAAGTATGATTCGCTAACACTCATTCTCCAGCCTCAACTTCAACATTGTTTCCAAGGGCCAGGGAAGCGACAAGATAAGCCACTATATCGCCGAGGCCGCTAGCGACATGCGCGACCTGCTCATGCCTACCATCGAGGCCGCCAAGGCCAAGCTCTAAACCCCTATCCCCCGCAAATATATCTTCCCGTCTCCTGACTCCCTCCGGAACAAGGGGCACCAGCTAGAATAAAAGTTTCCATAGATCCATTGTTTCTTTGGCTGGGGATTTTCTGGGAGCATTTTCTGCGAAGAGAGTTCAGCTAGCTCTTGTGTCTGATTCATCATATCGATCGATCATCCTTGTTGGCGTGCCTGTCTGTTTCATAGACCGGCGCATCTGTCATAGCTCTAGCATTGTGTACAATATTGAAAGCATAAAGCGTTAAATAATCATCCTGAGATCCAGACAATGACTGCCAGTTGCTGATGGGGGTAGATTTATGTGATGTGTAGCTCACGAATGGTGCCTATCGTCTTGCAAGATGATACAGCTTTGCGTCACATAGAGCTCGGCTTTTGCAAGGACGGCGAAGATCCGGTATTCCATATCCCTGGACACCTAGTGAATATATCTTGAGGCTAGTCAGGTATTACTGGCTATATCACCGCATCACCCCCCCCCACCCCCATGGTGCAACAATGGTGAGTTGCTATAGCAAGAGTGTTAGAGGCGCAAGAGCCCCTTGATAGAGTAACATGGCTTTGGCCAAGAAAGGCTAGGTTTGTCAAGAGTCTTCTACGATTGAGCAGATTCTTGGTAAGTATGGCGCAAGTCGAGGCCTATTATCTCCCCAGAATCGTCACCCAGCCAAGGGCGTCAACGTCCATGTTCACCCGCTACATCTCAATTACAACATGCTGTATAGACGCTATTTGCAACCGCTGATCGTCTACAAACAACACACACTCAACAGTCTGGCTCCAACGGACTAAATGCACACCTCCGCCGTCCACATCTCCACCGAAATCATACAATATCAACAGCAACTGGACACGTTGAGCCTCAGCCTGCATGCGACACAATCTCGTCTACGAGCGCGCGTTTCTTTGTGTCATAGTACGAGCAGATTTGCGACGGGAGGGCCAACTCCTTGTAGTCGTCGTCCTCGCCAATCACATTGAGGTTGATGCCGGCTGACTTGCTGTGGAACACGCGGGTCTGGCTGCTCTCTTTGCTGAAATAGATTTGCGCGCCGTCAATCTGGTCCAGCAGAACTGTTGGGATGGTGCCAAGAACCTGGAGGGCGAAGTTCTGCGACTTGACGACGTCAACGCTTGAGATGAGCTGGTCGACTATGAGTGACAGACGGCTGGTATTCTCAACCGTAACAGCATTGGCCTTGCCGCGCACAATGATGGTCGTGCCACTGCACTTGGAGATGAGGATGGAGTGTGAGTTGGATGCCTCAATCTCAAGCGTCTCCTTTTCATAGTTTTCCTATAATTTGAGTTAGTCATCGCGACGAATTGTATGAGGGGTGGAAACATACAATAGTCCACTTGTTGCCCTCGAGCTCCTTCTTCGGCGGCTTCTTAACCCGCATGTTTTCGGGCTTGGGCTTCTTCCCTGGCGCCGGGCTCTTTCCACGCACGGATGTTTCGCGCTCGGGGACCTTTGACGAGGCCCGCAAAGTCGGGTTTTTATGCGTCATCTGTGACTTGTCCACCTTCTTCAGCCCCTTAGTGACAGCTTCGCCCTGATTCAGCTCCGAGAAAACAGCGCCGAGACCCCCGGACGGGGTCGGCTCCGCCGTCGTCGCATTGATCTGGAATGTCGGTGGGGGCCCCGGAGGCGGAGGCGGCGGCGGTGGAGGCCCACCTGCAGGTAGTGCGGGTAAAGGTGCCGACAGCGACTTGACGACCTCCTGGGCGGGCCGGCCCTTGGGGTTCCAGGGAACGCCGTTCGGAAAGTAGTTCTTGACGTAATCAGTCAGATCCCGGAATATTTGGTAATACGACTGGATCCATTCAATCATCTTGGGGTCCCTGTTCGGCAAAGTCAGAGAAGGTCATCTCGATTCCCAGCCCCGGAACGTACTTGTCTTTGTATTCCTTGAGCACCCGGTTGCCAAAGAATTGGGCCGAACCAAGATACTCCTCAACATGCTTGTAGGGCCTGGCGTCCACAGTAACCCAAGCGGAGACCATGAAACCCTCGGAGACGGCAGAGAGCGCATTGAACACGGGGCTATCACGATTGTTGTCTTTGATTTTGGTAACAGCCATGAGGGCCTCGTTGATTGGCTTCAGGAGGTCCTGGTAAACAGACATCTCGGAGCCGGTAAGGTCGGGTTTCTTAGACTTGGTTGTGATAAGTAGGAACTTGCGCTGCTCCTGGAAGCCCTGGACTACCTTCTCCGCCTGTGTTCCACCGAGGGTCAGTGTGCCGTCATCTGAAGTAGAGGTCGGGCCGGACGTACCTGTTCGGCAAGGAGGCCGCCGATGGATTTGCTAAGCTTCGCATATTTTTGGACAGTCGTGTTGACGAAGGTATCGAACTCCTCAATCGACTCGGGCACGGGTTCGGGGGCGGGAGGAGGAGGAGCGGGGGGCGCGGCGATGATGCCGGACTGCGGTGTCGCGAGAGTCTCCTTGAGAGCCGGGACGCCTTGCGGCAGCTCAATTGTCGAGTCTGCAATGTCTTCGAGGCGGGCAGTAGCTGCTTCGAGTCTTTTCATCAAGTTAGCTGCTTGTGTCGCAGAGCTCTCAGGGAGGTACAGGAGCGCCGGGTCGTCCGTGTTGCTGCTGCTCGAAGTCTTGGGGTGCATCGCAACTCTCAGTCACCGCGGAAGCTACCACATACCGTTTAATCAAGGTTGTAAGGTTGTGCATATTGTTGGTAGTCATGGTGGGCAGCTGGGCGGCTGTAACAGCTCAACTGACTGGAGGATTGGGTTGTGAGGCGCGCAGCGTGGACAATTGCGTAAGGTTTGAGCGCGGATGGCGTCAGATAACGGTCAACCTCTCCGCGAAGTGGGCTCTGGTTATTATAATTGGGCGCTGGATGACTAGGATACTCGTGGGACTTGAGCTCAAAGTTCGTTGTGTCGTGGCGGGATGCGGAATAGCCGAGCAGATGGAAGCATGAAATAGTCCCAAGTTGGAGCACGTTTCTGACAACCTGGCGATCCCCAACACAACTGTCGCCGAACCCCTGGCCCTGCGCCAACTGGGCAGGCCCACCTCGGATAGCTGCGGGAAGGTTTGGCCACTGCATTCGTGCAAGTGCGGCTCTGTATTTACTTCTTTCGGAGCAACATGCCAGAACTGTTTTGATGCTTTGAATTTTGACCGTACCACAAGGAATCTGTCTGACAGATCCTGAATTGAAATAGGATCCAGGCTGTAGCATAGCAGCCGTCACGGCCAAAGCTATCACCTTCCTATCTTAGGGGTCATACGCAAGCCTCCCACCCATCCCAGAGTGGTTTTCAGGCATCAAAATGCCTGCCTAAGCCGCGCAATGGCTGCATGAACACGACTCTGCAGCGGGCAGCAAGGCTGCATCCCCATCGCATGCACAGCTCCCAATCGGTGCAGCTGTGGCGCATCCACACCTCAGGGTCCGGCCATTCAGGTCATCAGCCTTGCTGGTTCACGTCGTTTGGGTCTCCAGGCATGAACGGCAGCAGACAGCATTCGCTGACGCAACTACTCGCCATTGCTTGGAAGTGCGCAGTTGTCCCACGGTCGTTTTTCGGCAGATACTCCCACATTCATTACCGAAAAGGGGTAGATCAAGTGACATGGACACGGCCGCCCAGGACCGGACCGGGCCCGAGACCCATGCGCCCGGGTCGGAGGGGCGTGCGGAGGGGTCAGCCCAAGGTATATCGGAGAGCCAGGATATCGACTTCGTCACAATGGGCATGTTCATTATCGGTATGCATTTTTCTCTATTTTGTTTTCATTCCTGCGTGTCCGCTCACTCACCTCGCTCTCACCCCCATAAAAGGTACCCTCATTAACCCCTCACAGATGAGATTGAATACCCTCCTCCCCAGTCTCCAGATGTCGACATCCTTGGTGGTGCAGGCACCTACTCGGCCTTGGGCGCGCGTCTCTTCTCACCACCACCCCTCTCCCACACCGTGGGGTGGATCGTCGACCAGGGGTCCGACTTTCCCGAGTCCCTCAAGACTCTCATCTCCACCTGGTCAACCTCCGCCCTCATGCGCCTAGACGACACCCGCCTGACCACCCGTGGCTGGAACGGCTACACCGACCCCTCTAACCCCGACCATCGCTCCTTCAGCTACACCACACCCAAGAAACGCCTCATCGCGTCCGACCTCGCCGGCACACCTCTCCTCCGAGCCCGCGCAATCCACCTCATCTGCTCGCCCACCCGCTGCCGGGAACTCGTCCCCTCCATCATCTCTCAGCGTAAAGACGAAGCCTATGCCCGCAACCCCGACCTCAGCACCTACACCCGGCCCATCTTCATCTGGGAGCCCGTGCCCGATCTCTGCACTCCAGACGAGCTCCTCAACTGCACCAACGCCCTCCCCCTCGTCGACATCTGCAGCCCCAACCATGCCGAGCTCGCCGGCTTCATGGGCTGCGACGGCCTCGACCCACAAACCGGCGAGATCAGCACCGCGCAGGTCGAGCGCGCATGCGAGCAGCTCCTCGCCAGCATGCCGCTACAGAGCTACTCTCTTGTCGTTCGCGCTGGCAGCAAGGGGTGCTATGTCGCGCGTAACGGAGGGCGTAAGCGCGCCACCGCCACCACCTCTTCTGGAAAAGCCGCCGGCAACGGGAAGAAGAAGAAAAAAGAGTATGTCCGCGGCGGGCTGGAGCACGACACGGACATGGAAGCGCTGTTTGCGGGGCTGATGCAGGATGACGAGGGGCATGTGGCGAGGGAGGAGATTGAGGTCGATCCGGGGATTGAGAGGTGGTTTCCTGCATATTATACGGATAGGGAGAAGGTTGTAGATCCTACCGGGGGAGGGAATACATTCCTCGGAGGGCTTGCTGTGGCGCTGGCCAGGGGGAAGACGATTGAGGAGGCCTGCGGGTGGGGGAATGTGGCAGCGAGCTTCGCGATTGAACAGGTTGGGGTGCCGGTGCTGGGGAAGGATGAGGAGGGGGAAGAGGTTTGGAACGGAGTCAAGGTTGAAGAGAGGTTAAAGGCGTATCAGGAGCGGATTTGAGAGGGTGCGTGTGTGGGCCGGGTGTCTAGGCTGGTAGAACGGATGGCGTTGCTGGTAGATATACCGTTGGAGGAAATGGGGCAGTTCAGTCTGCCGGTCGGGGTTGGGATGACGGAAGACTTACTGTCACGAAATTACGGCTTTGGATGGAGCATTATGTGGCATATCCCACTTACTATAGACATTGGATTTCTTTTTTCTTACCCTTCATAGTGGAGGTTTAGCTCCAAGCTCCAAGACGTCACAAAGGAGGCACGCAGCACATCAGATATCCTTCAACATATTTCTACTTCTACCCTTACCGACAAAATGTCCCAGCTAATGCTCGCCACAGAAAAACGCCTGTCACCTAGTCCAGCCCACATATCAACCGACCATCATGAAGGCTATAAACGTGACCTTGACCGTCCAATCCATGTTCTCATCCAAGATCATTACCTCCCTTCCGTTCATCTGCATCTAACCTATTCAAATCTTGTAAACAAGCTCACCATCCGAGAACCTATCATGATCGATTAGTAATGTACCTCATATTCCACTGGGAAGACAGTCAACTCACATAATCTGGTTTCGCGTGGTCATCTCCCTGAGCGCCTTGATGGCCTCCTCCTTGGCGAACGCCGGCATTCTGTCACGACCAATCTTGCTATTCACGGCGTCGATAATTTCATCAACTTCAGCGGCGTCATCCTCAAACAGGGTTGTGTTGAGCAGCTGGCCGAGAGCGCGACGGAACACCTCGAGGCGTGCCTCAGTGAGCGGCGTATCGTCCTCATCTTGGGCCTCGTCCTCGTCTGCTTCGGCGTCGTCATCTTCTTCGTCGTAGTCATCGACCGTCAATGCAGCGGCTCCGCTGGCCAGAGTCTGGTCTGCATCCTGCTGTCCGCTGCCCGATGCGCGTGTTTGCGACGTAAGGGCTGCTGAAGCAGGCACGGATGACGCAAAGGATAATTGTGAAGATGAACCGCCTGGACCGGTAGCCGTGCGAGTGGACCTCCTCGGCGTGGCGTTGTAGATATCTTCTTCCTCCTCGGCTCCAGCTTCGGGGGAGGCCCGTGAGCTACCGCCTGCGGCAGTTGTGCCATTGGCTCTGCGACGAGCGGTGGCTGCAGCAGCGCGTTGGCTGCGGGCGTTGGTGGAACGGGCGGCGCTGGTCCGGCTGGTGCTGCCGCGGGCGGTGGCGTCGCCATCCTCGTCATCATCATCCTCTTCAGAGCTCTCTGCATCTGAAGGGGCGTCGACGGGGCGCGTCTTGCGGCGCTTCTTGCGCGACTCGTCCTGCAAGACTTCCTTGAACAGGGCGAAACGAAGGATGGCCTCCGCGGCGGCGGCATCGCGCTCCTCAACACGGTTAGAGAGGCGGGCCTTGGCGTGGGCGGTGGCGAGACGGATCAGAGTTTCGAGCGTACGGACAGTCATGGGACTGGTCTTGCGCTGATTGCTCTCCATATCGTCGTTTCGCAGGCCGACATAGATGTCGGCAATGCGGTCAGACGCCTCCTGTGTAAGAACAGGCTTTATCCTTGTCTTGGCATACTGGATGTACTTCTTCATGAACGGGATGCTCAGCACCTCGGGCTTCTTGTTAGCACCGCGGCCTGTTCCCTTGACACCGGCGTGGAGCATGGCGTCGAATTTTTCGTACACATCAGTTGGTCGCAGGGGGTCTGACTGCTGGTTGAGCGCGACGTTGAGCGCCTGCCCTGCGTTCTCGCGGACAGGGGCACCCTCCTCAGTGCCAACCTGGCGATATCTGTGCATGCGCAGAACGTGCTCAGATATCTGTCTGTCACGAGTATCCTCGATGTCGTCAGTGACGACAAACAATAGATCGAAACGTGACAGAAGAGAGTCGGGCAGTGCGATGTTCTTGTGGGGGTCCTTGTGCGTATCGTACTGGCCAAAGATGGGGTTGGCAGCCGCAATCACGCTGCAGCGGGCATTGAGCGAGGTGTGAATACCAGCCTTGGCAATTGTGACGGTCTGCTGTTCCATGACTTCGTGGATGGCGACTCGATCAATATCGGACATTTTGTCAAACTCGTCGATACATACAACGCCACGATCAGCCATAACCATGGCACCAGCTTCGAGGCGACGTTCGCCAGTCTCCTTGTCCGAGGTGACGGCGGCCGTCAAACCGACACCCGAAGAGCCACGACCAGTCGTAGCAATTGCGAGGGGCGCAGTGTTGAGCACGAATCGAAGCAACTGAGACTTGGCCGTGGAGGGGTCACCGACCATCAGGATATTGATATCACCTCTCAGATGGGTACCGTTCTCCAGGTTCTTCTCCATACCACCCAACAACATCAGGAGAATAGCTTTCTTGATGTAGTCATGGCCGTAAATGCTGGGAGCTAGCGACTGAGAGAGCAGCTCGAACAGCTTCGGCTTCTTAGCAATCTTGTTGATGTTGCGGATATCGGTATCAGTGATGGTGGCTGTAGCGACACCACCACCCGACTTGGAGGCGAGAAGTACGATATTGTTGGCGATCAAAACCGTCTTGAAAAGAGCCGAGTTGTGGTTCGTATTTCTGTTACCAAGCGTCCTGAAAATGCCTACCAACTGAATGCGATCACCAGGCTTCACTTTGTCGACCAGGTCATCGTCGAGAATCACGTCCACACCACGGGGCAGCTGGCCAGCAGGCGCCCGCTCTGGCATCTCCTGAATGGAGACGGTCTGGTGATCGCGATAGGTGCAGAACCCGTATTCGGTCGTTAGGGGATTGCCGTCTTCGTCCTCGTTAGGGTAGACGCTAGATGTCGTCTGACCGTTGGTCATGGTCTGATCCTTGTATTCCTTGAACCAGAACTTGCCGGTGGCCTCTGTATAATGCACGCTCTTGACCACCTTGGGCCGAATCAGAGAGCACCGCGTTACAATACCCTCGATCGACACCATCTTGTTGAGCATGTGGGAGGACAAGGTCCTCGGATTGCACGAGTTCAAGCCAAAGCTGCCTGCCCATGCGCAATAGTACAGCACCTCGGGGTCGGTCTGGTCTTTCCTTATGTTGGGAACTGTCTTGACGATATCCGTGACCGCCTGGTTAAAGGCCGCCGTCCAGTCGAAAGGGTCTTCGAGCAGCCCGTCGGCAATCTCCTTGTTGTGGTCACGAACATGATCAATGTTGACAACGAGTCTCCTCTGGTTCTTCTGTAGCATCAAGATAATATCTGGCCTATAGCTTCGCATGCGTGGGTCGTCTAGTCACGGGTGTTAGCATCCCATCTTCACTATGGAGGCGGGGAAGTGGCGGGAGCGCATACGGGGATCGAGAAAATCCGTCGCTTGCTTCAGGCGGTCGCGCGCCGCCTGATCGCGCAGCATTGTGTCGTCCATGGTGGTATTATTTGAGGGGGCTGCACTATGCTGAACTCTCTGCGTCAGGCCGAACTGAGGATTGGGGTTGCTGGTGGTCGAGATTGCGATGGCAATGCCGGGATTTGGTGTTTGCGGCGGTGGAAGACGGGGTCGAAGGAAAACGCGTCCACGACACGCAAGTCGCGTCTTGGGCCCATCCCCTGACAGGGGTTTAATTGAGTGCATGCGGGGCAGTTTGGTGCCTGAGGTCTGTGCCCCGCCCGCTGTTACTCACCTAGGTGAGCTCAAGGTGAGCATCTCACACTTCCTCGGTGTGCTAGGATCAATCAGACGTCTGGTCAAAGTTCATCAAACATCAGGCACGATTTGCATTCCATCACAACGCTCGCATACAACCCCAAAACTTGTATGTTTCGCTAGGATTTCACCAATACAGCTTTGGCTCACTAACTGACAGTGAGCAGACACTTTTCTCAAGAGTAAATTCCAGCTCTTTGAAGCTCAGCTGCGCCCTCATTCCTGACGTTTGAGTCACCAGCCAGCGACAGCTTCTAAGTGGGCTGACGGCGAAGCGGGCTGCACATTACAAGGAAAACAAGTGGTTCCTGCCCAGTGTGATGGGCGTATAAATCCATGCGGCTACTCCTCACTCGGCAATCTGGATTTCCTTTCACCCGGACTCTTCTTTTCCCTTCCATGAAGCGTAAACAAGGCGCTGTATCAGTTGATCTTCAGCAGCACAAAAAGAGAGCCATGGCCCACGTCACTGGGCCCACCATTCCCCTCAACGCCCGAGAGGAGCGTCTGAAGGGCTTGCTTGTTGACGTAGCTCGATTCATCGACGCGAATCCCACCAGCAGCAGCGTTGGCGGTAGCGATGACAAAGTCAAGCCTGAACCCGTCGTTCTTCGTTGGGCTGGTGGTTGGGTGAGAGACAAGCTACTTGGGATCGAGAGCAACGACATCGACACGGCGATCAACTGCATGACAGGCGAGACTTTCGCCCTGCGCCTAAAGGAGTTTTGCAATTCGCCTGCCAACTGCAAGCGGCACGATGTTGGACGTGATGATGTCGGCACCCTACACAAGATTGCCCGCAACCCGGACAAGTCGAAGCATTTAGAGACAACCACCACCCGGCTTTTTGGACTAGATATAGACTTCGTCAATTTACGCCGCGAAACGTACACTGAGGACAGCCGGAATCCTCAGATGGAGTTCGGCACGGCCGAGGAGGATGCGCTGCGGCGCGACGCCACGGTCAACGCGTTGTTCTACAACTTGCATACCGGCGAGGTGGAAGATTTCACGGGCGGTCTGCAGGATATGCAGGCAAAGTTGATCCGGACGCCGCTGGAGCCTTTGCAAACATTCACAGACGACCCGCTCCGGGTGCTGCGGCTGGTGCGTTTTGCGAGCCGACTGGGATTTGCTATTGATGAATCCGCGGAGGCCGTCATGGCGGATCCAAGAGTGCTGGATGCGCTGAAGCTGAAGATCAGCCGAGAGCGGGTGGGAGTTGAGTTAGAGAAGATGCTCAAAGGTTAGTTGCATGCTGAGGTCTGCCAACGAAACTTGGTTATTAATGTCTGAACAGGCAAAAACGCTTGCGAATCTTTGAGGCTCATCGACAGGCTTGGGCTCTACCACACCATTTTCACAGATCCCGCGCGGACAGATATGCCGAGTCCAGATACATCACACTGGGCCACAGCGTACGAGTGCCTCGGGACTCTCGAAAAGAACAAGACCCCGGGGTCTATTTACGAGCTTCTTGTGACGAGTGAAGAAGCACGATGCTTTGCCTGGAATCTTTCAACGCTCACATCTTGGACGCAACTACCGGACGATCGTCCCCTCAAGGGTGGGAAGCCTTCCTTCCCTCTAGCGACACAAGCTGCGAGGGAAGGCTTTAAAGCGCCCAACAAACTATCCGATATCATAACTGCTGCGCACCGTCATAGGCCGCAGATTTTGGAGCTTAAGGAGATTGTCTGCGCAGAGCAACCTGCCATGAAGGAGCGGGATCGCTTCGGAATGGCGATTAGAGGGTGGGACTCTAGAGGTAGCAACTGGCGCTTGCAAGTGCTGTACGCAGTCCTCGTGGACGTAGAGGCGCGGGCAGGCGCGAAGGGTGTCGAAATCGAGACAGTACTAGCGGAATGGCAGCGCTTCCTGGACCATCTAGTAGAGTTGGATGTCGTCGATGCGCCATCGATCAAGCGCATTGTGGACGGGCGGATATTGGCGAAGGAGCTGGGTGTGAAGCCTGGGAAATGGACGGGCCCTGCTCTCGAGATCGCCATGGCGTGGCAGTTGAGGAACCCCGATGCGACGGACTATTCTGGAGCTGTGGAGGAGGTGAGGAAGCAGAAAGAGGAGCTTGGGATCAAATAGGGGTCTGCGTAGAGGTGCCGGCATGTTAGTTTTACCGTGCCTTTCTAAGATACCCAACTAGCACACTATTTTGCCGTGCATCTGAAAAAAATTCTTAGAAATTTATGTACAATGTATTCTAGATTAATCCAGGGACAAAGAATGGGTAGCTGAGTTTGTTGGCGATACAGTGTTGCACTGTGTAAGATGACCCGCCCGACCTGCAGGGCTCACTGCAACTCTTCATAGCGAGCCAAGACTCCTTCATCACCCTCCACACCAGGCCACAGCTCACAACACCTCGACCCCAAAAGTCTCTGTGTAGAAGAGGCACACTCATATCAAAACTAGCGCTCTTCTCTCCAGCCGCTGGATTGAGAGCCAAGGATCTCGCGCACCTCACAATGGCGGGGTTACAGACCCTCAGGGATGCGGCCAGTGAGTTGCATCAGTTGCTGTCGCATAACACGAACAGCACAGCAAATGTCAGTTTGCCCGACCTCATTCAAGACCCGGACTTATAATGAATTTACATGCACTCTTCGTAGTTTAGCTACATCATCATAGAATAAGGCTAACGATGTCCTCAGACCAAGCCCAGCAAGGCACCGGCAACCGAAACCCAGCGACTCGTCATGTACATACTCGCCGGGCTGCAAGATGAGGACTGCGTATTTGAAGAGAGCGATCATGACACAGCGCACCAGATTGCTAGTGTCCTGGCCAAGACTATGGCCCCTATACTCCTAGGTGTCAATGGGGTAGGTGACGAAGAGAATGATGATGAAGACGACGACGATGATGATGAAGAAACTAGCGGAAGCAACGGACCCTACCGCCGAGTCGTTCAGCGCTGTCTCGCCGTATCTCCCCCTGCGATAGAAGCGTTGGTACTTCTTGCAAAGAAGGCAACCTCTGCAGCCATCGCAGCCAATGATGACCTCGTCCTCACCCTAGCAGCTTTCACGTCCAAAACTCAAGACTGGGTGCCATCCCCCGAAGCAGCCAACAATGCATCCGAGCTGCTGCGTGGTCTTCTCACTGCCAGTGGTACCTCCAGAGAGCAGTTTATCGCCCAGACTATCCTCCAACACTACCTCCGCCCACTATTTTCCAAGTCAAAGCCTGCCTCGGTTACAGCATCAGGGAGAAAGGCAGAGTACGTGGACCCCGCCGCCGGCCGAAGCGAGGGTCTCCCGGATGATTCAAACAAGACAAAACCATGGAAGTTTAGCGACTTCAGGGCAATAGCTCTTGCTTCATGGGCTATAGAAGAATCAGACGTGAGTTCCTGCCACATGTCTTGTCTCCATCTTAAATGTCGTATCTAATCTGACATCTCACCCAGGAGCAACTCATCAGCAAGCACTGGCCGCTATTTATCCCCGTCCTCTTGACTCTCGCCGACGACTCGACGACTAGGGTGCGCGAGGAGGGCCTCATAATCCTCACAAAGTTCCTCAAAAAGTTGCCTGACAAAACCCTCCGCGACACAGGCTTATCCAAAGTATTCGAGGACGCCATATTTCCAACACTAAGCTATCTCCCCAGCCTCACGCCTGAGGATGAGTCCATTCAGCTTCTCGTCCCCGCGTTTGAAGCCCTACGCTGCCTGGCAAGCAAACAGCTATCAGCTACTGTCACGAAGAACAATACAGCGACGGCTCTGACCAGTAATCAGCAACAAACCAAACTGCTTGACAAGATATTCCGAGAGGGACTCTTCACGGCCTACTTCCACGCCAAAGATCACATCCGCATCGTCGAGGTCCTCTGCCAGCAAACAGTCTTTATTCTCGACCAAATGGGTATCTATGCAGTAAAACATCTCAAGGTAAGACCCACGCTCACGCAGTAAACGCCCACAAGATAGCCTCGCTCACACATCCTCTAACAATAGGATCTAATCCCCATGCTCTCCACAATCATATCAGACCCATTCGCGCCAGCGGCGCCAAGGACCCTGCTCTCCGCTATCAAGGCCCTTCAAGCAGTCGTTACAAACTGCTGGCCGCGGATCCCCAGTTCCCCGTGGCAGGATGAAATCATCCAAACAGTTATCCTCTGCTGGCTCAACGTGAATGAGCACTTGAATGATGATGGAACGTCCCCCGAAACCACCATCAGAAAGGAGCTCATCACATCCGTCAAATACCTGGCCGCCGTTTTAAAGGCCGAAGATGTCGACCTCGTCAAACTCGTCGAGCCATTGGTAGCAAAAGAGCCTTCCCTCAATGGACTTTTCTCTCCCTTGGGCTGATGGCCGCGGTTATCCGCCCGAATTAACGGTGTGATGGAGAGGTGCAGTTGAGCGAAGAATAAAGGCCCACAAACGCTGCCCAACTAAATCTCAGACAAGCGGGGCGAGACGCATTCTAGCCCTAGCACCTAGATAGGTTGAAGGCTCCAAATCCGCAGCAACCTCATCCCAGGCGTGGTGGCAGAGTGGTCTAATGCGATAGACTAGAAATCTATTTCCTTCGGGAGCGTCTGTTCAAATCAGGCCCACGTCGAAGTTCGTCCTTCCCTTTTGCCTCCTGGGCATCCTGAATCTGGGTGATTCTTTTTTGCTCCTTGCTTCATAATTCAGAGCACCACAAACTTAATTCCCACACTCTCCTTCTCCTACCCCCTCTTCTGATTTACATGAACATGGTGACCACGGACAGTCGTTTTGCTCGGGCGCCGACCTCTAGTCGACCGGCTGCTGCTTGAACAGGCTCTTGCCCCGCAACCACTTCCTGTACGCCTTGTACCGCTTCTTCAAGGCATCCTCCTCGGTCACCGTCAGAGGATTGTCGCCAATCTGAAGCATCTCTACATACAGCGCCATATCGTCCTCGTGGCCGGGTTTCGCCACATAGTTTGACATTGGTGATGCAGCCGTTAGCCCCTCGGACTGCCAGCTGCCTGACACATACTCTTGGTACTCGGGCTCGATCTCACCCACCGCAGGTGTTTCGGCCGACACTACAAGCGGCAGGTTCTGAGGATGACTGATATAGCGTGCGTAGTCATCGGCCTCGGCCGTGCTGACAGTTGGATTGAGGCTTTCGTGGACCACTTTTGTGAATGTCCACTGTGCGGCGCGCGACTTCTCAAGAGCGCTTGGCTTAGACTTGTTGCTGTCGAAGCTGTTGCCAGGCGCCTCGCCATCAGTGCCGTTGCCTCCTGTGTCCTTCATGATGCCGTGTAGTCCGTTAGTCGCTTTGTCTTGGGAATTCAAATGCAGCCAGCGCTGCAAGGAGATTCCACGCGGCGGTGCGCTTCCGCTGTTCTTTTCGCTGTTGATCGATGCAGTGTCGGCATCATCGTCTAAGCGCGCGAGGTCTTGCGGAGCGAGAATGATCACCTCTTTTCTTACCTTCTTCCGTTCCGGTGCGTCTTGATCAAGCTCGTTGCGCACACGGAAGGGGCTGAGGTCATACCGGCCATCTTGAGTGGATTTGAAGGGGATATACTTGATTGTTGAGTTCATTTTGTAGGGAAACATCTTCAGAAAGGAGGAGAGAGTCGAGGGTCGGTAGTACTCGAGCCAGTAGTCGTCATATGCTGACACGGGCTTGTAAGTCGCATCGCTGCCGCTATTGCCAGGTGGGTAGGGGGTCAGAACACGCTCCTCCAGGAACTTGGGAGTGAACCAGTTGATGTAATTGTGATTGCGCTTTTCGAGCCAGGTTCGAGGATTTTCGTGGTGCAGATAGTAGTCCGTGGCGAGGTCCCAGAGCATGGGTTGCCCTTGGACAAAGATGTAGTTACCGAGGAACAGATTGTAGGCTTCTTGGCGCTGGCCATCGAGGAAGGAGTTGTTGTAGTAGCGCTTGAAGCTCTCGATCATATCACGAGAGTGACTGGTCCATTGGTTGATCTTGCGGTACGTCTCCATGGTGTTGACCAGCTGCGAGCCACCATATTGCACGGCAATAGTGTCGCCATGGTCGTGGTACATGTGGGTAAAAAGGTTAACGGCATCGGTATCGTAGTCGATAACGGTGTCCTCAAGAATACCGAGCGCGTGCAGCTGATGGCCTAGCGCCCGCTTGCCAATGACAAATTGGGCAGCGTTGGTTCGGTCCAGGCAGTCGATGCAGTTAGTGCGGGCGACGCCGTTTTGCACACGAATAGGTGATGTGTGCCCGTCGCCGTTGTGGAAGAAGCCCGTGGTAGTGACAACGTCTTCAGCGATACTCTCGAGTGTGCCGATGACATCTTGATCGCGGCTCTTGGCGGCCCGTGACATGTCCCAGGCCCGGTGGATGATCTTGTGCTTTTCAGGGAGAAACTGGTTGAGGTACTCGATGGCACGCGTGTACTCCAGAAGCAGCTTGCTTTCGCGAGGGGTACGCTCACGAGCCTTCACTAGGTTCAAAGCGTAGATGGGTGCGCCATAGCGCTCAAAAAGGTTGTCAAAGTGCAGCGCTGCTGCCGTGTAAAAGGGGTCGACAAGATTCAGCTCGATGGGTGGTTTGGGGGTCACACCCGTGTTGTCCTGGGTCCAGTACAATGGGATCGACCCTCGATGTTGGACATATGAGGTGTATGCAGGGCTAGCGAAGAACTTGGGGCCTGGAGCGTGGAACGACGTCGTCAAGGCCTCCGAGACGATCTGCTCAGTCTCGACGTCGTTGGCTACGTATCCGAGGTCATTGGCACCTCTCTTGAGAAAGCGAGCGCCCGCAAAATGGCGACTCCTCCGAGCAATGATTGTGATATGTGCTGTCCTTCCATAAATGGACAACGCGGCCTGGTCGATATATCCATGAATAATGGGCCGGCACCAGTCGTACGGCGCGTTGAGCACCTTAGCCGCTGGAGCGAGGAGATAATTATTCCAGACAAACATGGAGTTGAAGTCGTCGTCAACATTGCATGCTTGCCCTTTCAGAAGGGCCTCACGTTCTCTCGTGATGTTGTGCTGCAGAGTGCGGGTGATGTCGTAGGAGTAGCTGTAATAGAAGGATCTTGTCAAATCCAGGTTGCTTAGAATACCTAGGAAGCGCGACTCTTCGGTATTGCGCTGGTCAGTCTTGAAGCCGGGCGAGGTGACAGGGATAAGGTCAGTGCCGTCAATTTGATAGACATAGTGGCCTCCAATCATGGCGACCGTGCTCTTCTTCGTGATCAGAAGCATATACCAAGGGCCTGTGAACTTGATGAAGCCGAGCAAACCCCAGGTCGTGCATCGCAGCTTCAGGCCACCTGTGCCCTTGTTTCCATCATCGATCGTGTCGAGCAGCTGGTTCATGTCCTTCTGCGTGTACACGGTCTTGTCATCAGTGATGCTGAGCTCCGAAGCATCGTCGATGGTGCGCTCGATCTTGAGAATGCGATACCGCTTCTCTGTCATGTCGCCACCGACAATGTAGAAGCGGCTTGCCGTCTCATAGAGACTGAACTTGTGCATCTTGTGAATCAAGCGGGACCTAGATCCCGCCCCAACAGCACCGACAAGATGCGGCTCGTCCTCGTACTCGCCTGCGCGGGCAGCCGAGTCTGGGCTGGACGTGCGGTGAAAAGGCCGCGCGATCGCGGGCTCGTTGTCGTCGTTGTCGTCGGAAGCAACTCGGCCTGCGCCACCCACACGGGAGATTACGGTCGCACCAGCCCCCAGCGACTCAGGCCCGGCATCGGCATTGTTTTGCAGCAGGGGGAAAATAGGTTCGGCGGCGTCTTTCGAATCGGCGGGTCGAGGGGAGCCGACCTGCCTGGGCGCTGCATCGCCTGCTGCTACCGCTGATGTGACAATGGAGCTGGCCAGCTCCGCTTCCACTGTGTCAGTCATATTGCATTGTCGTTCCTTCCCTCGTCAGCTCCATGGGTCTTATCAGGCTGACCAGCACGCATTCCCAATATGGCAAATGACAGGTTGCTCTCAGGTGTCGCAAGCGGGCAGTTTGGAAGTCGCGACTGGGGCAACGTGACCAGGGGGATTGAGCTCTGCAATGATGTAATCCAAGCTTGGCGATGCTTAGGCCAAAAGAAAAGGTCCCGTCAGCCAGTGCGGAAGACGCCTTCTTACTGTCAAGGCAGGTTTATCTACTTGTGTATATCCACCCTCTGCCATTTTGAAACTGTCTTCATTCCACGGCGGTGGATTTTAATGTGATCAAGGCCTTTGCAACACATTTAATATGACAAGCTAGGCCTTACTGTTCTAGCGCGGAACTGTGTGAGGATTCTGCCGATGCATTTTCGCACGGAGAAAGCGATCCATTCTTTTGCCCAGCAACCAGCTCGAGTCTCACGAACCTAAATCACGGCTCCATGAGCGCCTCTCAAGTCCGGCTTTGCACCAGGGAATTAGGTTCTGGCACGCGCATCACGCGCCGGGCCTGTATTTTCCCAAACCTCTGGCAATTCGAAATCCCACAGAGCGTCTCTTGCGGCAAGTCCCCCCAGCCTTGAAACTCTTGACTCCCCCGGCCGCTCAAGCAAGTGCTCGAGTTTGGGTTCGGCATCGTCAACAAGATGAGGACCCCAAACTGGTGGATAGGCCAGCTTCTCAGCTACTCAAGGCCCGAGTTTGTGGCTGCATGGAGTTTTCTACCCGGGAACCGACAAGTCAGTCGCCTTGAACAAGCGCGCGTTGCCACCGACGCATTCACGTCGGAGCGCGCGAAAACCATGTGCTCAGGTGCTTTTTCTCAGAGCCCAGGCAAGCCAGGCACTTGAGGCTTGAGTACTAGGTTGCCGATGCGGGACGTACGTCTCTGCTACCGTCCTGACGAAATTCTGCCAAAAACAGCGTGCATTAACTTCTTGTGCTTGAGGAACGATGGGTGTCGCAGCAGACTTCGCGGGTTCCGGCGTTGACGCAGACGGCAGGCAGATGCGAGATGTTGACCCCGGTCCCGTTGTCCATTCCTTGCCCTCACCAACTAGCCGTGTTCCGCGCGAAGGCGCTGAGGCCCGAACTGGTGCTGCTACTATTGTTGCTTCAAGCCCCAGCACCATCCAGGTTGATACGGCTGCTCCGTCAACCACCTTACCCCGTCCAAGCCCTCCCGCAACGTCAATGCTCGTGGGGAAAGGCCCATCCGCCCCCGGAGAACGCGATCCGGTTCAGCCAACCGTACCGGCCCACGAACCGCCCGTAAAGGGCTTAAGGTATGACCAGGTACCCCCTCGACGACGATGCCCCTAGCAACAAGAAGGTCGCCGGTACGCGTCTCGCATCCCCAGCCATGAGCGGTGCGCACATTGCAGCCCAGCAAAGTCATGGTTAGTCTGACAGAGCAACAGCCAGCAGGACGCCTCAACCATAGTCACAAGACGGACAACCACTTATCGCATCACTCAAACGGCCCCAGCCACTGCACTTGTCACTGGCGTTGCGAGACTCCAAGTGCATGAGTGTGCGACGGCGGCGTATTCTCTCGTTGATAGCGAACCAACTGCATATCATGCTGCATTTGTCGGGTGCATTTCTGGCAAGGAGGACTGTTGCCCATTCCTTCCTATAGCCATGGGGAACACCAAAATGCAGATCAGCGAATCTCCCCCGTTCCAAACAACTGGGGATTCGAGGAATCTTCAAGCAAGCCGGCCTTCAGGGACCACAAGGGCGTGCGTTGGTAACTATACCGCCGTCTCGGGCCAATGCTGCCCAAGGTACGCCCTGGTGATCTCCAACTGTTACATAACTGTGCTGAACAATATCCCTTAGTGGTTATATCCCTTGGTCGACCCTCCTCGGCGACCAAACTCCGTGTTTCACCACCCCGACAGCAGCGATGACACCACCGCCAACCTCGCCCAACGCGGGTGCGCCCACAAGCAAGCCAACCGTAGCTATTACCGGCTTGCTGTTTGCGGCGACGTTTCCGCCGCAAGGTGATCCACAAGATGACAGCGGCCTTTCGGCGGGTGCTACCGCCGGGATAGTGGTTGGTGTCGCTGCCGGTATTCTCGCTTTCATCGGGCTCTCAATACTGCTACACAGGCGTCGAAAGCAATCAAAACAGCTCAAAAGTTTGAAGAGCGAGTTACGGAACAGCTATTTTGCTCGTGATGAGGGGAGGTCAGAAGTCCCTACGACACCAATGTCTTTGCATGCCAACCAACGGCAATTGGGTCACCAAGTCAGCCTCGGGGCAATTAGCATGGCACGCGGTGGAGTGCCACGCAGGTATCCATCAACCGCATTGAGAGAACAACCAAGCGCACCGTCGCATTTCTCCCAGCCCGAGGTGGCAGAATTGGCACTTACGCCAGCAGCGGAAGACCGTGACAATGTGCTGTCACCTCAGTCCTCTCCCAGCACTCATGCACAGGACGCCCACGGTGTTCACGAAGTCCAGCTAGCCCGTCCGCAGCGCTTGTCTCGTGGGTATGCTCGCATCGTACACACGACCCATTCGACGACGGGGTCGAATGGGAGTGTGCACGGAGACTCAGCAGAGCCCCGTCCAGCCGAACTCAGCTAAACAACGCAATCCCTTGGCGTTTACTACGGACACAGATACAAGGAAGGGATGAGCCGACATGGCTACGCATGAGTTGGGCGGTTATGGTTGGGCCAATTATCGTGTTGCCTCTGAGTTAACTTGATTCCCCTCGGCCAGAACTGAGGGGGTAACTACGACGACGCTTGCGGCAGTTGGGGGATGGTTGTGTGGTGCAAGTGTGTTAAAAATGGTGTATAATGGAGACGCAGTTGCGGAGCACAAAACATTTTCTGACGTCAAATGAGCGGTGATGGAGACGGGCTACGAATCTGAACGACTTGTAACGCATTGGATATTAATACAGCTCTGTTATTACTACTTCTGGTGTCCATTCATCGCATGGGTTCCGAACTGGGTCGGCATGCCGTGGTACGATAAGGCATGGTGATGTCAAAGAGTTCGGCAAGGGGATGATGGAAAGGTCCAGGCCCTTGGGTCTTCCTCTGTCGATTTGAGGGCGCCAATTGCAGCCGGTGCAACCGCTGTAGGAGGTGCTGTACGACTCTGCACAATGATATCAGCCGAAGCTCGTCATCTCCACAGCTGCGGCCAGCCTGGACCCTTCCCGCTCTGCATGGAGCTCACGCTAAAAGTTTTAAGCCAATGGCGTGTTGGTGATCTACGTCAGTGACGCAGTGGCGATGGAACGCAAAAAGCTTGCTTGCTCTCGACACACCTGGAATTGTGGGGTTATCGGTCGCGATGCTCCGCATGGAATTCCAACTTGGGAGGTTGACACCCATATAGAGAGGCTAGTTCCTTGGTAAGTGTGGTACCCTAGCTTCAGTTACCATCAGATAAATCGAAGATCATCAGGAATTGCCTTTTCTCTGTTCAGACGATCCACACTAGATCGTTTCCTACAAACCCAGACACTATATACCTTACACCACTTACAACAAGAAAGAGAATGCCGAGACCTTCACGTCGACGACCCAGCGACCCCTCCAGCGGCGACGATGACTCCGACTACGCTGGCCGCCAGGCCCTGACCAGGACTCGACGTGCTGCGTCTACAAGCAGCGGCAGGGGACGACGACCTCAGCTGGCCGACTTGGTCGAGCATCAGTCATACCACCGTCCGAGCAGTGAACGGCGCTACCACCCCACTAAAGACTCAGACTCAGACTCAGAATCATCAGACGATTCTTACTCTGCTCGCCGGCGCCACCGACACCGGGCTCGCTCACCCAGCGCTGCGCCCTTGACAAACTACCGGCCACCATCCCGCGCCCGCTCCGTCGACCACCATCACCACCAGCGCCGCCGCTCTCCCTCTCCGCCATCCCGGCGCCGCCCCTCATCCACGTTCCCTATCGCCCCCCGTGATCACCACAATACCGACAGATCAAGCCGCCACTACCCCCCTTCGGCCTCTCACCCCCACTACCCACCCTCAGCCTCGCGCTCTGGCCGCGCCCCCTCTTCCTCCCGTTCCCACAGAGACTACGGCCACGACCGGAACTCCTCCCCTTCCGCCCGCTCCCATCGCTCTCATAAAGACCGCTCCACCTCCGCTCGCTCCCACCGCTCGCGCAGAGATCACTCCCCCTCCTCCTCCTCCTCCTCCTCGCCAGAAAAGCCGCAACGCAAAAACTCCGACATCTACCTCGGCGCGGCGCGCACCGCCTTCACAGCAGGCGCAATCGCGGCCCTCAAACTCCACGACGACGACTCACCATGGCTGGGCACCAAGGGCGCGAAAATCGTCACCGCGGGGCTCTCTGCTGCGGCGGTGGACACAATCATGGAGAAGAAGCACCCGTGTCGCAAGGGCGGGCTGAGACACTCCATGATACGCCAGGCGACGCAACTGGTGATTGGGAATTTGGTCATGATGCCGGCAAAGAAGGCGGAGAAGGATGATATGGGCGCGAGGCTTCAGGAAAAGATGGGCGATGGGGCTAAGGGGATTTATCATGCTGGGCAGAAGTATCATCATCGGAAGTGAGTGGTATTTTTACCTGAAATGGAGGGATGAGAAGGGGATGATGAGATTTTGTTTCTGTGGTGTTTGGCTGGCTGTATTTTTCTGTTCTTGTGTCTTCTTCTTTTTATGTGTTGTCGCTTCGTGGAGTATTTGACGTGAGGGTTACATGAGGGCTCATTTATAGCGATCGGGGTACAGGCGACGGGGCCCATGATGCTTTTTGTCTGTTTTGGGCACGGCTTATGAGTATGACTTGGAAGAGGAAAAGGGGCGAGATGATATGAACGCGGTGTTCATGGAATATGGCTAGACAATGGATAACAAGGCTGGCTTCGGAGCAAAGAACTGAAACGGGTCATGATAGCATGTTGAATGAGCGGATTATCCTAGGTGCTGGAGGTCAGCAGACTAAAATGTCAAGTAATTATCCTGAACTTCTTACCACGAGTGTCATCATTACTCGCCTGCCCTGGTAATACATGACGGAGATTGATGATAAGTTCTGAAACTAAGAGACCATACAAGCTTTTTGTAAGGTACCTGCCGCTCAGCTCGGTGTAAATACGGGACGGGCAGTCATCCCATGTTCGATATCACGGATCTCGGAAGCACGCACACGGGAATTTTTGAGGTTAGGCGGCTCGGGAAGCGAAGGAATCCGTCCCGGGGCCGTACCTGCCCCTCGGGCAGTGCAAAATCCCAGGGGCTCGGAACATTGCGTGCACCGCCATTTCGACAGCTTCCTAGGTACGTACCCTAAAGCCTCACCAAGTCTTTGTCATAGTGGTAACCGAGGACTTTGGAAAGAAGAATACAACTGATCCTTCATACAACCACAAGATAATAAATTATAAATAATAACTACTCCAACAGATAACCATACTGCCGCGGAGAAGATAACAAGCCGGGTCCCCTCTGGCAGCACGCCACTGGCAGCTAGGCTTGGCATGGTCGGACTTCGGCCCCGCGCGGGGCGGCTCCCAAGGCGCAGGCAGCGCAGGCCGCATGGAGCACTCACTGGGCAGGCTCAGCTTCAGCTCCGGACTCTCTCCAAACCGGACCCCGACACATTCTATCATTGCTGAGGTGCAGCAAAGCCAAAAAAATAGGTAGGTAGGGGAGATGGAGGGCCGCAGCGGCGGCTGTTACAGCAGGCTAGCGAGTGGTTTATTGCCGATACGCGCTGGGGACTGGACAGCCCGTCCCGTCTCTGAGATGATCTGTCTTCCCGTCATGTCCAAGTTAAACCCGATTGCGCCGCCGCCGTGCCTCTTTTATTGAAATAACTCCGGGTACGGAGTAGATTCCTATCCTGTACTTTACAGCCAGCATTTGCGCCGAGTCTGGTTTTTTATTTTTATTAAACCACGTTTATACTTGCCTACCCGCTATCACGGAGGATTTGAAGCCCCTTAGAGGCAACGACGACACCAGAAACAGCCCGCGAAAGGAGGAGCTGTCGCTATTCAAAATGAGGGTTCTCTGCCTCCACGGGCAAGGAACGAGCGCCGAGATCTTCAAATCACAAACTGGTTCGTACATATCATGAGTCGCAAGGGAACAACAGGGGAAACAAGGGAAAAGGGGACTTTCTAACCTCGTTGTAACTTCAGTCGCCTTCCGCAACAAGCTCCCGAAGACCTACACCTTCGACTTCGTCGATGCGCCCTTCCACTGCTCGCCCGCGCCGGGCATCAAAGTCCTCTACTCCACAGGCACCTACACATGGTGGCCCAAGCCGACCATCAACGCCATCCGCGGCGCGCACCAGTTCATGCTAGACCACATCGCGGCCAACGGCCCCTACGACGCCGTCATGGGCTTCTCCCAAGGCTGCTCCCTCCTCGGATCCTACCTCCTCTACCACCGTCGCGAGACCCCCCACGAGCCGCTCCCCTTCAAAGCCGCCATCTTCACCTGCGGCGGACTTCCCTTACCCGTGCTCGAAGACCTTGGTCTCCCCGTGTCGCAGAAGGCATACGATATTAGCGACGAGACGGTCCGCCTGCTCAAGCAACGCGCAGGCCACCTGACCCAGCTCGCGGCCAACCCCGACCAGATTAAGCTCGGGACAGGGCTCTGGGATGATCTCGGCGGTCTGCTGCATGACCCGGACGTGATGCCCGACGAGGCGGATGTATTTGGGCTGGACTTTACCATCATCCCGAGGGATATACTGATCAAAATCCCGACGGTGCATATTTACGGGGCGAAGGATCCAAGGTGGCCGGCGAGCGTGCAGCTGGCGCATTTTTGTAGCGGAACTAATGGAGGGCGGCGGAGGGTGATGTATGATCATGGTGGGGGCCATGATATTCCGAGGTCGACCGAGGTGTCGTTGAAGATTGCGGAGTTGTTGGAGGATTTGAGGAAAGAGATAGGGTTGTAGGGTATGTGCTTACTCTGGTGATATGATGAGGCTGGGAGGGATCTGATCTGTCGAGACAGCTCGTGGACGGGACGTTGCAACTGTGCGATTGTCGATAAGGCATTGGGAAGAAGGGTGTCTACCTGCCTATGAAAGTGAGAGGGTATAAAGCATAGAGGCGATGACCTGCGGGGTTAAAATAGAGCGGCGGAAAGCATTTGAAATGTACATAGAATATGGGGAGTAAAAGCGTGCGAGCCCACCGTTGAAGGCGACAGGAAGCTGATTTCCCCGGAGCACCAAAGTGATGTTTTGAGCAAACACAACTCGGCTCTGGAGACAGCAACTCACTAACGGCAATACCACCAATACGCCTTTAAAATTGTTAGCGCATGCGACTTCCCGCGCCGAGACCAACCCTTCCACTGCTGGCTCGCGGCCCCCGTAGGCCGGCTCGGACTTGACCCACTTTGAACATGACAGGGCTGATATTGCAGGCCGGGGTTCAAGCTTCGATCGATCCTCCTGTCCGAACTGGATCGCGCTTACATAGTCAATTCGCCGCAATTGAATACGCCGCCTCCAAGCGAGACACCGTTGGTCGTTGCATTTGGGATCCTCTGCTCTCGTGCTTCCAATGCCGTGCGAAGACCTGACGGCCGCGACCAAGACGACCAGCCCCTGACCCCTTACCCAAGGCCCACAGGAAGCACCCGCTCGGGACCACAGGGCGGGTGGAACCCCGTGGACACACCACCTCCGGGCCCAGCTTCGACACAATTAGTGGATCCCAACGGATATCGGACGTTCCGGAATCCTGAGGATGCCACGGAAGGGCTTGCACAAGGTCCGAACAGGATGCCTCACCTGCAAGTATGTAGCGTAGTTCCCGCCCGTCTGCAATGCGCTCGAAGCACACCGACATATATAGCTGGAGACTGACCGACCAACGCGGCCAGGAAGCGAAAGATCAAGTGCGATGAGGCAAAGCCGCATTGCCTTCGGTGTGTTCGCACAGGTAGGACGTGTGACGGGTACACCCCGCCACCCCCTGGGAGCTACTCGTGGAGCGAGCTGCTTGGGAAACGGCCAATAATGCCAGTTATCACCAGCCGCAAAAATTCAAACGACGGCCGAGCCCTAGAGTACTACCACCACGTGGTCGCCCCGGCCTTTTCCCGGTTTCCCGGCGATGACTTCTGGACGCGGATGGTCGCCCAGGCCAGTCTCCAGGAGCCCGCCGTCCACCATGCCGTAGTTGCCATCAGCACCTTCTATGAGTTGGTAGGCAGTGGCCCTTTCGATTCCATCATTGCGACGCCAAAAGGGCGCTATGCCGTGGTGCAGTACAACCAGGCCCTCCAGCAGTTAACCAAAATGCGCGATGAAAGTATCGTGTTGTTTGTGTGCATCCTGTTTGTCTGCATCGAGGGTCTCCGCGAGAACAAGCAGGGAGCCATGACCCATTGCCGATATGGCATCAAAGTCTTCAACGGCTCCGAAGGAGGGCGCTCGACATGGGCCCGCGATTACTTTCGTCCGCTCTTTCTCAGACTAACAAGCTGTCCATATTTCTTTGGCGCCGCGCTGGACTACTTTCCTACTCCAATCGGTACCGAAACCGAGGACGTGTCCGGACCCCACCCAAGCTGGGAGATATGCCGGTATCGAATGGACCTTCTGGTGGCGCGGTGTATCCGCTTCGTTCGGGAGTTCGAGAAGCCGACCTCGGGCCAACCTCCACGGCCCGCAGCGGACTATTCGACCTATCACCAGCGCAAAGACCGACTAGTCTCCCTTCTAGACGAGTGGCTCGCCAACTACGACAGCCTCTATGTAACGCGCCCTCCCCCGGCTGACAACCTGAGCCCGTATCTGATGATGGTTATGATGTGTCTCGTCCTCCAGGTATGGGTGTCGGCATGCGGGGAGCACACTGAGATGGCCTTTGACGACCATCTCAAAACCTTCCGGGAAGTCGTAAATCTAGCCTGCCAAGCCGTAGAGGTTGAGGAGCAAAAGATCAGAGAAAACCGAACCCCCCTGCACAAGTCGAAGTTCGTCCTCGATATCGGTTTCGTCCCAACGCTCTACTTTGTCATCATCAAGTGCCGCGATCTCGAGCTACGGCAGGCAGCCCTCGGGTACATGATGATCCTGGCGCCCGAGCGGGAGAATCTCTGGAACACGTCCCTTCTGTACTCGGTCGGAAAGCGGATCATTGAGCTGGAGCATGGCGAAGGAAGCCAGAGTTCGCCCGCCGAGGATGGCCCCTCGCAATCGTTGGCGTTGCAGAAGAGAGTAAAAGCTGCATATGCGGACTCACCACCGCCGCTTTCCAGAGAATCTTCGACCAAGACTGCATCTCCAGACCTATTGCTACAGGCACCGTCGAGCGATGCGCGCGTCCGGGACGCCCTCGTCCTGAGGGACCCCGACGTCAGACTCCCGGGAAAGGGCTTGGGAGGGATACCCTACAGACCTTACCGAGATGAGGGCTTTGCAGTCGAACATGCCATAACTGGTGCGGTGCTTGACGAACCAAACGATTCGGATGATGAGCTGGCTTCGGCTCCTCCTGGTGCCACCGGCATTAGACTCAAACCTGAACGGGCCATCCCCGGAAGGAGAGGTGCGTATGGGTAAATCTTCCTTGGCTGTTTGGAAGGGAAATTCAGTTAAAACTTGAGAAACTGTTGGCTATTGCGTGGCGTTTTGATGATCTGGCGTGGGAGCGAATGATACCTCTGTATGACTTGTAGATTGGCTTGCGAATTGGCTTGTTGTTTAGGGGAAGGGTCGATGTTGGCTCATATTCGGAGTTGTGGGTCAAGGGGTTGGGGTTAGGGTCACTGGGGTTGGGGTTTGAGTTAGGGTTGGATCGAATGACGAGGGTTAGGGGTGGTTGTCTTGTTCAGAGCGTGCTCTCGCTTTCAAAATCGAGTCGAGCTTATCTCTCGCGCTTGCTCTCGGTCTTCGCGCCTTCGCCATCAGTGCGATTGTCAGTATTAGCTGTAGTCCTGGGGCGGGAAGATAAGAAACGGCGCAGGTGTGGGCCGCGGCCATGTCCGCCTCGCCGACAACCGACTTTCAGGGGCCGGTTATCAGTGGTACATCCACTATCAATTCCCTCGGCACCCGCCGATGCAGCCATCTGAAGACAAGTATATAGGTACCTAAAGCGCCGCTCATAGTATTCTCTCTTGTTCCTGTCCATCATAAATCATCATTCAAAGAACAGAGACCAATAATAAACGACAATATCGTCTTCAAAATGTCTGCTGCCGTCGTTACCCCTCTCGCCGTCCCCGAGGGCTCCAAGGTCAACTTTGGAGCCACCGTTTCGGGCGTAGACATCGAGAACCTCACAGGTAAGATATAAAAAATGACATGACAAACCATGTTGCAAGGTGACATTACATGCTGTAAACACATTGGGAGACCACCCGTTTAATCGGTAACCTCCTCGGTAAGTTACTCTAACCCCTTCCTTTTCGCGGTTATACTGACACCTGCTCAGACGCTGACTTTGACGTGATCCGCACCGCCCTCTTCACCCACCAAGTGGTAATCTTCAAGAACCAGCTCCACGCCTCGGCCAAGGCGCAGTTCGAGCTCACCAACCGGTTCGATTCCGCGGCGACCTCCTATGGCCACGGCGTAACCCTCGACGCCAAGCGGTCCATCCTCCACCCGGACCTCAAGACCATCCCGCACCAGCCCCAGGTTCAAGTCATCGGCAACGGCTTCATCCCCTCGTACGAAGGCCTGACCAACATCCAACTCCGCCACCCGCACCACCGCACCTTCCACGCAACCTCCATCCCGGACGCCGACGACCGTGACTACACGCGCTTCTACCGCTGGCACATCGACGCAGCGCTGTACGACCTCGCCCCGCCCGTGGTGACCACCCTCTTGGCCGTGCGCGTCCCCTCGGGCCGGACCCAAACCTGCCTCTACGAGGACTCCTCCCCCTCTCCCTCGCTCCAAGTTCCCCTTGGCACAACCGCATTCACCTCCTCCTACACGACCCTCTCCCTCCTCTCTCCCTCTGACAAGCTCTTCGCCCTCACCACCCGCGTCGAATACGCACCCCACCCCTACATCTGGATGTCCCAGTCGCGCTCCCGCGCCGATGGGCTCGGCCTGCTCTCTACCAATTCCGAGCTGCCTCTCGACTCCCTCCCGCCCATCGACCCCTCCAAGATCCAAATCTTGCCCATGTGCTGGCGCAACCCGGTCACCAACGAGTTGGGGCTGCAGGTCCACCCCTCTGCGGTGTGCAAGCTACACCTTGCGGATGGGACGGTGATCGATGATCTGGCTGAGGTGAGGGAGATTGTTCATCGGCTACAGAGGCCTGGGATCGCTCCGGAATTTGTGTATGCTCATGATTGGGAGGAGGGAGATTTGGTGCTGTTTCACAACAGGGGGGTGTTGCACTCTGTTGTAGGTGCGTTTGCGGACGATGAGGTGCGCTTGTTTAGGCAGTGCAATGTTGCTGCCAGTTCGTTCCCTGAGGGGCCGGAGGCGGCTGTAGCTGCGTAGGGGTCTGGGTTTGGGTTTGGAGTTGGAGCTGCGGGAGTTAGTTAGCGTTTAGATACGGCACACTTGTTCTAGAATTGATTTATGTTTCTCTTAAAGCTGAGCCAAGTTGATATTGCTGACACAAACACAACTCTCTCGAGAAAGGGGGAACTGTGCTAATTGTGTTCGGTCCTCGCTAAGCTACCTACGCTGTCCTTATAACTATAAACTCGCACAGCTGAAGTCATGAAATGCACCCTCGTATCTCTTTATGCTCGGCTGGAATATTGCTGCTTCCAAGCCGAGATCTCGTTCAGCCCCGAAGGCATCTTGCGGACCAAATCTTTCAGCTCCTTAATCGAATCCATGCCGGATTTGAGGGACCTCTGTATGAGATCACATGCCCGTATCATCCAAACTATGCGGCCACGAGCCCTTTTAATCAGAAGGCAACGGACCCTATTAATTCCCTTCTCATCGTCGGCCACGAGTCGTTCGAGAGTAGGATGGGTATTCATCACGTTTCTCAAACGGGTGGCCGTATCGGGTATCATGAGGTCGTCCACGTGCAGCTGTGGCAGGCGGCCGAAGTCTGACTTGAACAGAGAGGCTCAACTGCCTTGAAGGACTATTTGATACGGCGATTATGTGCTGTGATGGCTTTGATAAAGTCCATCGTCTGTGAGAAGCTGCTTTCAGGAGTGGGCACGTCAGTCTTTGGGAGAGAAACCCCGATTTATTGAATAAAGAGGTCCACTCACTCGCCCGTAAACCTATCCACACCGTTATTGAAGAGCACCACTGTCACGCTCTCCGACATCGTAGCGTTGCCCACAACACGTAAGCCTTGTACAGGCTTTCCCCGGATGGCAGACGGATGCTTTTGGGGTCATTGCTGACATCCACATTATGCACCATATCAGGCAGCGCCTCCTCCACAACGGAATCTGCCATGTGGCCCACGATCCAGGATAGCATCCACCTCTGCAGCTCCTCTTGCGACTTCGCCTCTTCGGGAGCATGGTTAGAAAACTAGTAGCCGTGTACGATGGGACCTTGGGGGTCCCAACTCCTCAGAAGGCGGTGAACCTGGGCATTGATCACCAAGTAGCTCGTGAGGCATAATTTGCTGGTTGCGGTTGAGGTGTCGCATATCTAGTAGACCCCTGAGCCAGAGGCGATCCAGTCCGAAAAGTCCGCCCACGGGTAGGTATGGTGGTACTAACCCGGCCTCTCCAGTGTGCGTCGAGATTGCTTTACATCTACTGTACCCTTATCCTCCTCAACCTCGCCTAGGTTTTGCGATGAGCGAGGCCGAAGAAAGAGATGGCGGCTGGGCATGACGTTGCTGGCGGGAATGAAGCGTCTGATGGCAAGGCCAATCCGCTTTGGCCTTCCCTCAAGTGTCTTCCCCATCACACTCCCTGAGGCGGGGTCGGGTTCCACGTTTAGGACCTGGCCCTCGTCTAGATCTGAGCCGATTTCGGGAAAGGCATTGAAAGTGTCGTCCCAAATAGAGGGGCTGTAATCTACCGATGAGGGCAGCAGATAGCGAGCTCCCGACGGAGGCGGCAAGGAGTTTGCAAGTCCATCCTCGAGGTCATTTTCGGCCTGTTCGGCAGAATCCATGTCGCTTGACAACGAGGAAGAAGGTCGGATACCCTTCAAATGCAGGACAGGAGAGAATGGAAAGAATCAGTAATATTGTTTGGTAAGACTGTTTCTCCACCCCCTACGAAATGTTGGTGGCATCTTGAATGCTGGCTGCAAAAGACGAACGAAGGCAAAGCAGAAGTGTAGTCTTCCTACCTAAGAGAGTGGGTTGATCGAAAGACGTGGGATCGAAATTGCAAACCGCCTTGAGTTGCGTGGCGGGCAAGTGCGTCAGCTCCTCTTCATTTGCTCTTTGGTTTGGGACCTACCGAGGAAGGGACGCTCTGCTGCCCTGCCATACAACCACAACATACCTCCTAAGCCAGCAGATGGCTCAGTGCACGATATTCACCTTAGGATTTAGTCTCTGGGAAACGGTAAAAGAAGCCCATAAGGCATGTCAGGCATGTCTTTCAAGCCCTATGCTAGGAATGCCATCTATGCAGCCCACATATACGGGACAAGGTACCCAAGCAGTGTCTTCCAACAACAAAAATACCACATTAAACTCCACCTTGGACACCCATAATCAATGTCATCACTCTGACTCCAGGTCGTGAACCAGGTCCCTCAAATTTCACAATTCGTATGGCGTCGGATCAGTAAATATAAGATGCGGCTTCCGCTTGGCCAGATCTAATATCGTCTCGGCAAACACACCGTTCGCCCACGCAAACCAGCTCCCTACACGTTCATATGTCAGTAAGCACCAAAGCTTATTCGAGGGGATAACGCACGGGTATATGAAGAAGGCCAGTTCACATCCACACTCTCGTGAATCAGGCCCAGTGCGCTGGACTTTAGCACCAGCTCAAGACACTCCGTAATCTCATCATCGTCATCTGAGGTCCGCGCTTGCACCAACAAACTCATCGGCCAGGCGTTTTGCAACCCGATATGAGGCCCGCCAATGCCCTTGAACTCCCTTCCTTGCAGGTAGTAGGGGTTGCCCGTCTTCTCCAGAAGCATCTTCCGCGTATTCTGGTACGTCTCGTCGTTCTCCGAAACGAAGCCCATCAGCGGCAGCGCTAACAAACTCGGGTAGTTTGCGTCATCCATCATCAGTGAGCTGCCGTAACCGTCCACCTCATACGCGAATACATCTCCGTATTTGCGATGCGGGACCACGCCATGCTCCCAGATTCCCTTGGTGATATTGCGGCTCCAACTGCCAAGCGTCTCAGCGAGATTAACATCCGATTTCTTCTCCGAGGATTTCAAAATAGTAGCCGTACGCTTCAGTTCCGTAGCCATCATGGCATTGGCAGGAATGAAGAACCCGAAGATCGTTGCATCATCGCTTGGTCGGAAGGCAGACCGAATCAGCCCGGTCCCGTTGTTGAGGGGGTTTCCATTTCCGTTCAAGTTCAGCGTCTCAGTTCCTGTTGTGGTGTGGCGCTGGAAGGTGTAGTCGTTCGGGCGGTACCGCCCCGTCTCGGAGTCAAAGGTGCTCTCGCTCTGCGATTCGAGCACCCCGAGCAGCGTGTTCAGCGCCCTGTACCATCTCTTGTTCATAAACTCCTTGCTGCCCGTATGCTCGTAAAAATCGTTTGCCAAGGCAAGGAAGTGCCCTAAAGAGTCAAGCTCATACTTGCACTCAAACACGAATGACGGCTCGAACATTGGGTGCACCGTATCATCTTGCCCATTCATGCTGACAGGCAGACCGGAAATGGGTGGGGGCTGGAAGGCATTGCAGTATGGCGATTCGATAACGTACTCGCTCTGTGTATTGATGGCGCCGAGAATCAGGGTGAATATGCGCGGGTCCTTCTTCGCCAGAGCCTGGTATGGACTCAGCTGGTTTGTGCTGTCCCGCAGCCACTCGGCTAAGATATCGCCTGTGATGATGAAGGAATGGGGGCCCTCCCATTCACCCTCATCGTCAAAAGTGTCCAAGGGCCAGCGGCTGCGAGATGGCTTTTTGGCCTTTCCATCATTCCCATTCGTGTGAAACTTGACCGTCGTGTCCGTCGTAGAAGGAAATGTATTCTCGAAAAGCCGCGCGAGGTCGGGGTCCTTCATTCTCGACGTGACATCTTCAATGACCTTCTCGATCGCGTCTGATTGGAACGTCCGACATCGACGATCGGGTCGCTGGAATGGGAGCGCAAGGGGTCCCTTGCTCAGAGGACGGCTGTGCGCTCGTCAGTTCACAATTGAGGGTATCCTTGGTGGCGGATGTGGATCATCGACACCTCATCAACTTACTGCGGAAATGCGGCATAGTGTGCATAGTTTGGACACGCTGCCTTATCGAAAGAGTCCTCTCCAGTCAATGGCTTCTCGGTGCTGTCCCGGACGAGATCCGACTCTGCTACTGCGGGTGTCAACACGCTCGCAAACAATGCCAGAGCGAGCGAGGCCCTCGAGAGGCGACCCATGGTCCTCCGTGACGTGTGCCGCTGAGGGGGATCGAAAAATTGCAATGGGGAATTCGAGGTGACGAGGACCTGACGTGAGAGGAACACCCGCAAGATAGCCTCAAAGCTGCTGAGACCCCAAGCGATTTATATATGAGGCATCTCCAGGGACGTCGCGATGGAGCAGGAACACTGGGAAATTGGCATGGAGGCAGGTAGCTTAGTAGAAATGGCGAAGAAACGTGTCGTCTCGAACCGAGATCTTGACCAAGGCGCGACGAGATTTAGAATGTTGTTGGGTTACACTGCTGCAGGCAGCTGCGGGGGAGGCCACAGGGCGACGAGCTTGCAGCGGGGTCCCAGTTAGGAGTTACGCGTGCAGGCTAAGTCTGGCTAATGACGCCACCAGTGTGGGGGAACAAGGGGCTTCTGCAGGGAGTCCCAGCTGAACTTCTAGGGCCGAGGTGACTGGTAGCTTGGAATTTCAGGGGCATTTCAGGGGGTACGCCTCCAGAGTTGAAATTGGCATACTTGTGCTCAGCTCTCACATCTCGGCATAGGTTCTGACTGCCTTGACTTTTCACAGTTTTTCATCTGAGCTATTGCTCTTAGTGTGTCGAGCACAGTTTTGCAAGGACGAAGCTAATCCAGAAGTAAATAAGGCTCACTCCGTGCCAGTGAGCCATAGGTATATTTGCACACTCACAACGGAAACTAATCTGTTTAGTCGAGGGTTGAAACCCTTGTATTGCACGGCACCTCTAGATAAAAAAGCGGCTGGGCATTCTGTGTATCAATGAACAGCTCCGCCATAGAAGTTATTTAGCGGAGCATCTGGACAGCCGTTACTTCTTTGAGAAGAAAGACATAATGTTCCCCTGACCCTTGGGCGCAGCCTTCTTGCCCTTCGTGGGGGCTGTGGGAGGAGCACTTGTTATCTTTGGCTTGGAGACTGGCGGGGCTTCGTCCTCTGAGAAAGATTCCCAGCCCGGCTCCTGTATAGTAACTGTGGTAGGTTAGGTTTGGCATTACTGAGATTGAACGACGCCTGCACATACCAAGGTAGCCCTGCTCATCCATGATTTGCTTCTTCCGCATAATCCTTCTCTTGCCGCGACGTCGGCCGTTGGCAGATGTGGTGACAACCTCTGAAGGTTCCTCCTTGGGTTCTGGGACCATAGGTTCTTCAATGGGCTCCTCCTCCGGGGTTGGAGCATTCTCCTCCTGGTCCTCTTCTTCATCATCATCCTCTTCCATCATCTGCCTGAGCTCTTCTTCCCGCTGCCTCTTACTCTTTCGTCCTGCTGTCTCACGAGGTTTCGGCTGTGGCATCGCCGTGTCGTCCTCACCGTCATCTGATAGTGGGTGCATGCTGGAATCATCGCCGCTGGGAGTAGCAGCTCGTGAAGCATTCGCTTCTTTCTTGACCTTTGTTGCAGCCTTCGAAAAGGCCTGCATGATGCCGGAGTTAGAAGACCCACCGCGCTTGAGCGCCGGGGGCGGCTTTTTAGAAGTGGTAGTGGCTGAAGTTTTCGCTGTGCCTGCAGCAGGCTGCGCAGACTCTGGCACTTCCTTAATCTTTGACGCTGCCGGTGCAGGCTTGGAAAAAAGCCCAGTGGCCGCTGGCTTTACCTCTTGTTTCACGGGCTTCGAGATGCTGGCCGTAGCAGGTTTGGTAGCAGCCTTGATAAGAGGACGGGTCCGTTCTTTGCGTCGTAGCCGGGGGTTGGTGATCACATTCGGTTTTACAAAGTCCTCTTCATCGTCGATCTTCCAAACCTCTTGCACGGCATCGACAAGCAGAGCCATGTCCTGCAAGAGTCAGATATATAAGCCACCTAAACGGGATGATATTACTGACCTTCATCGGACCGGACTCAAGGCTGTAGATGTGGATAGACACGACTTCATCGTACTGAGAAAGATCATCTTGCGCTCTTCCGTTAGTCATGTTTGGGCTGGTGTCGTGAGACCACACACCTTTTAGTCGCTCCTCGGGGATAAAGGTGAGGGTGAAAGAGGGCGCCGAGTCAGCAAGTGAGTACGCATCAGGTGGCGAGCTTGCCATCTCAACGTCGCCGTCCGACCCATAAGACGGTTGGGGAGCAGCGTTTTTGCTGCCATACACCAGGTATGTGGCGTGAACAGTGCCGGGTCGTCTGTCATTCTGGTTCTTGTGAAAGTCATAGAGCATCCTATAGGAATGTTAGAAAAAGGTGTAATGGACTTGACGCTGGAAAGGGCAGATGCATACTGTTTTGCGGTGTTCACATGAACCCCCAAGGAGCGCCCAAGCAGTCGATAGGTTACCTGGCGCGTCTGTCAGCCGCTACACTCTGGACGACGGATCTCTGAGTGTGGCCGTACCACTTTGTCCTTTGAGATGACATTGTCTGCGAGGAATATCTTGTATTTATCCATGTTGACCGCCGTTGACTGTTGTGGGTTTAATTGCTGCAACGGTTGCGCTGTCGGGACTTTTGGAAGTTGGGGCGGGTCGCGTCGAGGTTTCGTGAAGTGCTCGCGCGAGGTCACGTTCCCCAACAGCTTCGATTACTGGTCAATTAAAGGACTTTCATGCAGACCAGGTCTTCACGAATGTAGCCAATCGCCTTCCCTCGGCCGGCATTTGATGTTCTAGAACACCTCTCCATGCAGCAAGATTCGCTGCTGCAGGAACACCCCCAAATGCAAGGTAGCATTTACCGGCTTGACCAAGAAAAACGCGGCATCGTGAAGCCAACATTATTTGGAGTGGGAACTTATTGATCGGCCGCAATCCCAGCACCCCCGTCTTCTTCTCTGCTGTCTCTGATGTTTTGACAGCGTTTAGGACATCCGTGGCATCTCCATTCACTCATTCAGCTGCTGCGCATTATGGACTGCGCCCTGACTCAATCATTTGTTTCATTTGCTAGATAATCGAGCTCTCCGCTCCCTTCCGTCCAGCACTTTCTCGAGTCGACGACGCTGCGACAGCGGATTCTCAGGCGCATTCGGCATCATGGCGTCTTTCCCGCGATTTAGGTTCTTGGCGATTGCCTTGATCTTTCACTTCGTATATATATTTTCGATTTTCGATATATATTTCGTTAGTCCCATCGTCTCGGGCATGCGCCTGTTTGAAATACACAGGCCAGTGTCTAGTAGAGCGCCCGCAGACCGCCTGGTTCTGTTTGTCGGTATGTAGACATGTGCCTTGCTATCTAATCAACGATTTGGTCGCTCACCACTGCACTTGTTCTAGGAGACGGGCTTCGCGCCGATAAAGCATTCCAGTCGCATCCCGAGCCGTACCCCAAGACCGACGACGATCTGGTCCCGAGACCCCTTGCCCCCTTCCTACGATCGAGGGTGCTGGAGCACGGAACATTCGGCGTCTCCCACACGCGGGTGCCCACAGAATCGAGGCCGGGTCATGTCGCCCTCATCGCCGGTCTCTACGAGGATGTCTCGGCGGTCACCACAGGTTGGAAACTGAACCCTGTCAACTTCGACAGCGTGTTCAACCGAAGCTCGCACACATGGAGCTGGGGAAGTCCAGATATTCTGCCCATGTTTGAACAAGGGGCGGTTCCTGGAAGAGTCGACGCTTACACATATGGGGCCGAGCTGGAGGACTATTCTTCGGACGCCGTGGCGCTCGATTACTGGGTGTTTGACCACGTCAAGGACTTCTTTAAGGAGGCCGAGACTAACGCAACCCTTCGCGATGCGCTGAAGCAGGAGAAGGTTGTCTTCTTCCTCCACCTGCTGGGCTTGGACACCACGGGACATTCGTATCGACCGTATTCCAAAGAATACCTGTACAACCTCAAGGTTGTCGACCAAGGTGTGCAAGAGATTACCGAGCTGATGAGCTCCTTTTACGGCGACGACAGGACGGCGTTTGTTTTTACTGCAGACCACGGCATGAGTGACTGGGGATCTCATGGCGACGGCCACCCTGACAACACTCGCACACCACTGATTGCTTGGGGATCAGGTGTTGCCAAACCCGAAGCGCACACAGACAAAGCTGCGCCGGGACATGACGACTACTCAGCGGACTGGAACCTGAACACCGTTAGAAGAAACGATGTCGCGCAAGCTGACGTCGCTGCTCTCATGGCATATCTGGTGGGCGTAGAGTTTCCAGCCAACTCCGTCGGAGAGTTGCCCCTGACCTTCCTCGACGCGGATATCCGCGAGAAGGCAGAGGCGTCGCTGGTCAACGCACAGTGCATTCTTGAGCAGTATCGCGTCAAAGAAGAAGAGAAAAAGGCCACCGAGCTACGGTATAGGCCGTACCGCACCTTGAGCGACAACGGCCTTACACCGGAGCGACGGGTCGCCGGCATCCGAGAGCTCATCGATGCCGGAAGATTCGAGGAGGCGATTGAGGAGGCAGCCACATTGATGAAAGTTGGGCTTGACGGGCTACGATATCTTCAGACATATGACTGGCTGTTTCTCCGCGCACTCATCACGATAGGGTATTTGGGCTGGATAGCATACGCTCTGGCTACGGTTGTCGACCTACATGTGATGAATGGGCGCCTACAACCCTCAAGGACAGTTGCTGGAATGCTTGCCTCTTCTTCAGTGTTGACTGTTCTCTACGCCTCTTTCATTATCTCGAAGTCGCCAATAACCTATTACGCATATGCGTTCTTCCCCGTGTTCTTCTGGGAAGAAGTCTATGCTCGCCGAACCTGTTTGGCGGAGGGTCGCAAACAGCTGTTTGGTCACATCAACTCGGGAGGAAGTGTTGTCTCGCTTTTGCTCAACGGGGCAGTATATGTCGCGGTTATTGAGTCGCTGGTAAGCCACCGTACCTGCTGTCGTCTGTGCAAGGGAATACAACTGACTCCCATAGGCCCTGGGATACATCAATCGCAGAATTCTCACGTACCTCTTCATTATCGGGGCTTTCTGGCCTGCAGCTTACGGCATATCGTTCCTGCAAAAGCACGCCGCTCTTTCCGCCACTTGGTTACTGTCGTGTGCTGCCATGAGCATTTTTACGCTTCTCCCAGCAGCGATGACAACAGAGGATGTCACGTTAATGTTTGTACACCCATAATACTGGCCCATAAGATAGATGATCTAACGTGGATAGTGTAATCGGTGGCGCTTTGATGGTTGTCGTTGGCATACTCTATCTCATCCTTGAAGATTTCGTCTTGGCCGACTTCACCTGGCCGACAACGCCATCCTCCACCAAAAACAACATCTCCCGGATACTCGTGGGTGTCCAAATTGGACTTACACTCCTTGCCATTGTCGTCACACGCTCTAGCGCTCTCTCCCTGCAGGCTAAGACGGGTCTGCCCCTTGGCAATCAGATCCTGGGGTGGATTGTTCTCGGTGGGTTCTAGAAGACAACCCCAGTCAACGATTACCATGCTAACATTTCCGCAGTTGCATCGTTCCTTATGCCTCTGGCATACCGCCTACAACCTAACAACCATTACATGCACAGAATCCTAGTCATTTTCCTGACATGTGCTCCGACATTTGTGATTCTGACCGTGTCCTACGAGGGCCTCTTCTACCTGGCGTTCTCGGCACTTCTCGTCAGCTGGGTTCGCCTGGAACACGCCTTCTACAACTTCTCGGCCGCAACTTCGACAGGACAAAAAACCACCAATGGGTCTACGACAAAATCGGAGCCTGAGGTCAAAGTATCCTCGTCATTCCGCCCCCTCACCCTTCAGGACGCCAGGGTCGCTCTCTTCTTCTTCGTGCTCTTGCAGTCAGCCTTCTTCAGCACGGGCAACGTCGCTTCGGTATCTTCATTCAGCCTGGAAAGCGTTTCTCGGCTGATACCAATCTTCGATCCCTTCTCCCAAGGAGCGTTGTTGATTCTGAAGCTTATGATTCCTTTCGCTCTGATCTCCGCAAATCTTGGGATCCTTAATAAGCGACTTGGTGTCGCTCCCTCAGCGTTGTTTATGGTCGTCATGGCCATTAGTGATATCCTTACGCTCTACTTTTTCTGGGTGGTCAAGGATGAGGGCTCATGGTTGGAGATTGGGTCAACCATCAGCCACTTTGTGATTGCCAGTTTGCTGTGCATCTTCGTAGCCGCCCTCGAGGGTGTCAGCGCTATCTTTAATACCGGGGTAGAGGTTCATCATGCGGAAACCGTGGAGGCGGTTGAGAACGGGGCAATAGCCAAGGGGGCCGTCCTTGGGACGGCCAATGGGGTCATCGACAAGGGCGAGGAAAAGTAATATGTACAGCACAATGTAACAGTATAGACGCATTTATGGGAGACACGGCGGGACGGGGAAAATTGAATTTCGATGTGGCATTTGATATGGGGCGCTGCTTCTATACTTTGTGATTTCAGGGGCATTTTCATGCATCCTTGGGCTAACTAGACGCTACTGGGCCGGTCATGGTCTCGCGATGACCGAGATGTCAAATGCGAGATCAGTGCATCTCGCAAAAGTTACCCTAGTGTAGGTATCGAATTCTTGCGTTGCTGAAGCCAGGATTCCCCAGATTTATGAGGTCGGGCGATATTTCCCGGTTCGGCTGGCTGCCCCGCGATGGGAATCTCGCGTGCCCTTGTCTGGGCCAACCAGCGTGCGTGGTGATCCCGTGGCCCTGGCAGGGAAGCCAGCAAAGCTGAGCCGTGCGCAAGAGCCCCTCACCTCAGAAGCTGCTCCCGCCTCATCACATGTCAGGACCGTTTCCACCCGAACTTCACTCAATCAGCTTGATGAGGGGTTTGCGCTCTGCAAGGCACTTGCTCCAGCTGTCGCGAACCCGTGAGAACAACACCCTGAAGGATCCGCAGCGAGGTACGACCCCGCGAGAGTTGCGCCCCCAGCTAGAGGGGAATAGTGGCAGGCGGCTTTTCGCGTGACGCTACGTCCGTAGGTTGAGACGGACGGTAGAGCCAAGGGCTCGTTTTTCAATACCAAGTCCGATGCTAAACCGTTTTGCACGCTAATTCCTGCGTGCGGTCTGCAATCCGGGGGCTGTGGTAGGCATGCATTGGCAATTCCATTCTGTGGGTGCCAACACCGCATTCGTCAAAGGGCGGTTGCGCATCGCCTTTTCGCGCATGAATCCTGAAAACGCGCAATACCTCTTGTGAGCAGCCCCTGTCCGAACGACCGACTGAGAGTTGGGGCCCGAGATATAGAACTGCGTCTGCCGTGACGCATTTCGATGCGTTTCTTGCGGATACCCCGGTCTTCAGCCCAAGGGTAGTTTCAAAACAGCTACTCCGTACCCGTCAGACGATCGGTGGCGGGACACGCAACTGACCGACTGGTGCGCAAAGCTCCAGCGGCAACATACGTCTCGCTTCCACCTTGCAATTATCGCGCCTTCTCCCCTATTCGACACACAACGGACGCATTCTCAAGCCGCCGAAATGGATATCGACGGGTCTCCGAGTGATGGCGCGGCGCAGAAGCAATCGTCGGCGTCCACATCCGCATCGCCGCCTCAGCAACAGTTCTTCCAGCAAGGCCAAGCCGGCGCGGGGTCAACCAGCACGTCAACGACGGCCGGCGCGATGAGCTTCAGGAGGTGGGTTTCGGTCCCCGTCGCACGCCAGAGGTGATGGGCTCGGGTTTCGCTGACTTGTTCCTTTCTTTGCGACAAAAGACAACGGGCGTCGCGAGCATGTGAGGTAAGTCGCTAGGTCCATCTCTGGGTGCGCCCCTGGGTGGATTGGAGGGGACCTCTCCCGCCTTTTCCCCAATACCTCGGCTCATCCGGAAATGTTGTGATCAACCTTTGAGCACACGCTGACTGTTACATGCCCGCAGACCTGCCATGCTCGGAAAGTACGAATACCCTCAAGGCGCATTATCGCTGTCCCCTAGATCATATCCACCCCTCTCGGCCCACCCCTCTCCTGGACATGACGTGGATGCTCACATCGACCACTGTAGGTCCGATGCGATGCCGCGAGCCTCGGCATCCCATGCACCAACTGCGTCGCATTCTCGATCGAATGCCGCATACCCCAACCGAAGAGGAAGAAGACGCAGGGCGCCACCGGACAGTCAAGAGACTCGGACAGGTACGACCAGTAGCCCTTGGATCGCGGCCACCAAAGACTGACCCGAAGCATAGTGAACGAGAACGAGGCGACACGGAGGAACGATCACCACATCCCACTGCCGCCACAACGTTCCAGAGCGGCACCCGGCCCCCAGCCGTTTACCATACCCACGAGGGGACGCCGACCGCAAACTCTGAGGAGCAGCAAAAGAAGGAGGACTACGACAATGCCACCCTTGCTAGCTACATGAACGTTGCCATGAAGCCCAAGTTTACAAGGGCGCCGATTACCGAGGCAGGGAGGGTAGCCTATATGGGCGAGTCGTCCAACCTTACGCTACTTGTTCACGACCGCCAGAGTGCCTCCGACGTCGTGCACTATCCGCTCCCCGATAATGTGAGGGGCTCCAGGGCCCGGCTTACACAGCTGGATAACGTCGAGATCGACATTCTTCACCAGAGGGGGGCGTTCCTGTTGCCCCCGCGGTCGCTCTGTGATGAGCTTATCGACTCATACTTCAAGTGGGTGCATCCCATCGTTCCGGTGATAAACCGAACGAAATTCATGCGCCAATACAAGGACACAAAGAACCCGCCATCGCTGCTCCTGCTCCAGGCCGTTCTCCTGGCAGGATCTCGCGTCTGTACGAACCCGCAGCTTATGGACTCGAATGGCTCCGTAACCCCCGCCGCACTTACCTTTTACAAGAGAGCCAAGGCCTTGTACGACGCCAACTACGAAGATGACCGAGTTACCATCGTCCAGTCGCTTCTGCTGATGGGCTGGTATTGGGAAGGGCCCGAGGATGTCACGAAGAACGTCTTCTACTGGAGCCGAGTGGCCACTATCGTTGCCCAGGGATCAGGGATGCATCGGAGCGTCGAAGGGTCGCAGCTGACCAAGTCCGACAAGAGGCTATGGAAGCGTATCTGGTGGACGTTGTTCACGAGGGACAGGTCGGTGGCTGTTGCACTGGGGCGGCCATGCCACATTAATCTCGACGACTCGGACGTGGAGATGTTGACGGAAGACGACTTCATTGAGGACGATGTGGACCAACCCAGTGAATACCCGCCGGATCCGATCCACGTTCAGTTCTTTTTGCAATATGTCAAGCTCTGCGAAATCATGGGTCTCGTACTTTCTCAACAGTATTCAGTTGCTTCGAAGGGGCGGCGCCAAAATGCGATAGATCTGACACACAGCGATATGGCCCTCGCCGACTGGCTTCAGAATTGCCCAAAACTTGTATACTGGGAAGTGCCCAGGCATCACTTTTGGTCGGCGTTGCTTCACTCTAACTATTACACCACGCTCTGCCTCCTGCATCGGGCCCACATGCCCCCGAGCGGCTCTCGTGGATTCCCTGAAGACTCGACGTATCCGTCGAGGAATATTGCCTTCCAGGCGGCGGGGATGATCACCTCGATAATTGAGAATCTCCTGGCGCATGAACAGCTTAGGTTTTGTCCCGCGTTCGTCGTATACAGTCTCTTCTCGGCCCTCATCATGCATGTATACCAGATGAGGTCGCCGGTTCCTTCGATTCAGCAGGTGACTCAGGATCGGATTCGGACGTGTATGGGCGCACTCAAAGACATATCCAAAGTGTGGTTGGTAGGGAAGATGGTGTACACGCTCTTCGAATCCATTCTGGGGAACAAGGTCTTAGAGGAGAGGCTTCAAAAGGCGGCAGGAAAAAGACATCGTAAGGGGCAGATATCTTTAGCGCAACTCGAGCAGCACCGCGTCGCGCAGGAACAGAAGCGCAAGTATGACGAGATGGCCATCGACTTCAGCGTAAACACGCCGCAGCCGCAGGAATCCTACGAACGGTCTAGGCCGCAGTCACCGAGCCTGGGGTCCAAGACTGATGCTGCCTCGAATCCCATGCCGCCTCCACTTATGTCCCCAAATACTCGTGGGAATGGCGACGCCTTCATGGGAGGTACGGCATCAAGGCCGCAGACGCGACCAGCAACGCCGTTCAACCCGTCCTTCTCAGTGCCCGCAACACCACCAGACCTGTACCTGGTGACAAGAAACTCCCCGAACTTGTCCCAATCGATCTGGGAGAACTTCCAGCCAGACCAGTTATTCCCCGAAAATACCGCTATACCGGTGTACGTGTCGCCCTCGCAACCGCATAGTACGCTCGACCCGAACATCATGGCGCAGATGCAGTCCCATAACCTCCAGGGGCAACCCGGTGATTCGGGCTCAGCCAACCAGTTCGGTCAAGGGCTGGGAGGCTTCAAGAGGGGTCCCGAAAGCCCACTGCAGGGCCACAGTGGGTTGTTGCAACCAGGTGTGGGCAGTCTTGGGGCCGCTTTTCAACAGCAAGGGCCCAGTAGTAACAATATGTGGCCCACTAGCTTCGACACGCCTATGCAAGTAGATGGGCAGAGCCCGAGTGATAGCTGGAGCAATAGCTCAGTGCAGGGGCAGCCTGTTCCCTCAACGTTGAACGTGGAAGACTGGTAAGTGTCACTCATCCCAAATGTGTGGATATACGAAACTGACGACACTGGACAGGTTCCAATTTTTTGGGATCAATGGTGACGGCCAGAACGGGATCAACTTTGATGGTATTCCTTCTATTTGAGAGACGTGGTCGAGTGTCGCGGTTAACCGGGTGGCAGTAACGCTGTAATACGTCTTGGGAAAAGAGGGGGGGTCTCCGGCATGGTTATCGGACGGTTTGGAAAGCACGTTGGCTTGGGCGAGCGTCGCAAGTTGTCGTTTGAAACATTCTGGATGAGATGGATGAGGAAGAAATAATCTGTCACACATCTGATCGTGTTATGTACAGATATATATGCTTCAGCGATGCCGAGGTTTTATATCATTGCTTCGGGATTTGTGTTGGATAGCGGGTACGTTCTTGGGCACCAAAAAAACTTAATGGAAAGCTGCGTTCACATGCTTGGTATTCCTGTTCTCTTGTTGACTTGTTGTCTCAACTCATGCGTACAGCGGCCGTACGTCTGCGGCCCCTCCGTGGCAAGACTGCGGGAGCCTGGGAACGCACGACACACAAGGTTGGGTCGCAGGTCTGGCCGCACACAGATCGGCATCTCTCTCCTTTTCTCCTCCCTTGTACGTACGTGTACGCCAGGTACTAGACGGAACCATACCACACTGAAGAGAGGTGGGCACTTGAAAAAGGGGGCCTGGAGCCTCTCCCTCGCCCGTTCTTTTCAGGATCGCTCATCTGATTCGGTTCAGCCCATGTCTGCGCAGCAGGACACCAAGCCGTCACGGAGACGGGACTCAGCGAGCTCTATCGAAGGAGATGCGATGCGGCCCGCATCGCCCTTGTGATCCATGGTGCCACAGGAACCCCCTTGCAAGCTCTAGGGGCAGAGGGGCCCCCCCTGGTCCGCACCCGTCCCCGGCGCTTCTCCAACTGCCCAGAACGTGAGCATCCAGCCAATCACCCGGCAGAACGGCCCTCTGCCGGCTTTCACTGGCTGGGACCCGCAGCCGCCGGCCTTGGAAGATGCTGCAGACGGGGGTTGGCAGTTGCTTTTGCTCACTGTTCCCCGGACGGCGGGGATCTGTTCATCACACGCTTCTTGGTCCGTCACCCTCATGTTTTGCTTTTGCCCTTTTGCCTTCGGCTTTTGGTTCTCCCATGTGGCATGCGTTGGCAGTTGCGCGATAATAAGGCGGGCCAAGAACTACTGTACCTTGTGCGCACACAAGATAATCTAGATTAACTAGATGGTGGTAAGTAAGTAAGTCGGGAACCGGAGCCAACGGGATTTGGCAGTCCGAGGCACGCAAGGAACGGCGGGGGGCGATCTCGATGTCAGCCGACCGCTCCCGGGTCGGAGCGACACGATGGTTCCACGCCAGATGCAGGAGCAGCAACAGCGGAAGAGGGGTGGGATGTGATCTGTGTGTGAAGAGAAGAGCCCTCACGCAGAAGGGAAATGAGAACGCTAGGCGCAACTCAGCGCGGATTGACACGCCCGGACCGACGATGGCGGCGAGGACAATGCCATTTTGCTCGAATCAGAAGGAGAATCGACCCATCCCTCTTTTCATCCATAACCGCCTTGCCGCGACAGACGAGCGCATGCCCAATGGGCTCGGGGTTCTATACCCTTCTTTGGGCGACGATGCCTTCTCGTTGGCGGCTAATTATGCGCTGCTCACGCCGCCGGTTAGCAGCACACAAACAACTGCTACCCGCGTTTATGGCTTGTTGGGGGCTATTTTCGTGTTTCGTGGAAAGTCGGTACTTGGGTCTCATGCTTCCGAGCGGCAGTGCATTAGTCTTTGATCTCCATGTTCGTCTACTCGTCGTGACGCGAACTGACAGATCAGAAGGAAGGGCGAATAGAGTAGTTCGGGGGGTGTGGTGGCATTTGCTGCATGTCGTTGTAGGGCCGCATCATTGCACCGACGAGGTGCCTAAACCAGCGCAAGCGGCTATCTCCCAATGGAAAAAAGATGCCTGACTGAATTTCGAATACTATCACCTGCAGACAAACTGTCTGCTTCACCGTCGCAAAACTCTTGTCTTTTTGTTGCCGAATTAAACCCAACCAGGACTGTTATTTCTCCCCCGTCTCTGCCAGTTGCACCTCCCCTGTCGGGACTCAGCTCGTGCAACCAGGTTGTTAAAGAGAGGGGCAGCAGACCCAGGCGTCATAGCGCCTTCCGCTGGGACAGACACATTACACAGGCTCACAAACGGCCGCTTCTCCGACTTTTGCCGCGTTCTTACCAGAGAGAACTCGGCGACGATCCTCTGTACACAGCAAGCACCCGCTACATATAGAAATCATTTGGCCCAGCGCCCCGGGACCTGTGTGTCAGGACCCATCGCCCAACCACACCAAACCCCGCTTGAACAGGCCGCGCGGGTCACCGTTCAGAGCTTCCGTCGCCCAAACCCCCGATCAGCACACCTCCGACAAGACAGCCATCCGCGCGCCCGAAGAAGCCTCCGTGCGGGCCAGAGCCGGAACGACCGAGTCCTCCGCGTTCTGCCGCGCATCCGCTTCCGCCGCCCAAAATGGCGCAGGCGCCAATGATATCGGTGCCTCTCAAGGCCACAAACGAGATCGACTGGATCGGCCCGCTCAAGTCGTACATTCAGAACACCTATGGCGATGATCCAGAGCGATATGCCGAAGAATGCGCGACGCTGAACCGTCTGCGCCAGGATATGCGGGGCGCCGGAAAGGACAGCACGGCCGGCCGAGATCTGTTGTACCGGTACTACGGCCAGCTCGAGCTTCTGGATCTGCGCTTCCCTGTCGATGAACAGCACATCAAGATTGCATTTACATGGTAAGACTGGGCAGCGGCTCTGGTGATATCTGCGGGCACGCTAATCTCTCATGACGAAGGTTCGACGCGTTTACGCACAAGGCTACGTCGCAGCACTCGCTGGCCTTCGAAAAGGCCTCCATAATCTTTAATATCTCGGCCGTCCTCTCCTGCCATGCTGCTCACCAGACGCGGACCGAAGAAAGCGGTCTGAAGACGGCGTATCACTCCTTCCAGGCCTCGGCGGGTATGTATACATACATAAACGAGAACTTCTTACATGCGCCCTCTTCCGACCTGAGCCGAGAGACGGTCAAGACCCTCATCGCCATCATGCTGGCCCAGGCGCAAGAAGTTTTCCTTGAGAAACAGATCACGGACCAGAAGAAGGTCGGCCTCCTCGCAAAATTGTCGAGCCAGGCAGCAACGCTCTACGCGCAGGCCGTTGAAGGTGTTCAAGAGAATGTCAACAAAGCCATATTCGAGAAAGTGTGGCTCCTGATGGTACAGGTACGTTTCTGGCGGCGAAGTTATCTGACCCAGTGGAAGGGGTTTTCTAACAGCGGTTCAGGCCAAATTCAACCTCATGAGCTCCATGGCGCAATTCTACCAAGCGCTCGCCGACGACGATGCCAACTCCCACGGCATGGCCATTGCGCGACTCCAGGTTGCTGAGGCATCAGCCCGGGAAGCAAACAGGATAGCCACCAACTTCCCCAGCTCTATACCCCCCAGTTCAAACCTAACGGCAGATTGTGCGCCTGTCCTGGCAGAAATCACAAAACGACACTATACCGCGGTACAAGAGAAATTGAGTGAGCTGGTGAAGGACAATGACTATATCTACCATCAGTCCGTCCCGGCCGAGGCCGGCGTTGCGCCTGTAGCCAAGCTACCAGCAGCAAAACCTATCCCAGTCAGCGAGCTTTATGCCGGGCAGGATATACAGCGGATAACGGGGCCCGACCTGTTTGCCAAGATTATTCCCCTGGCCGTAACAGAGTCCGCCAGTTTATACGACGAAGAAAAGGCGAAATTGGTCCGAGCAGAGACAGAGAGAGTCGACACCGCGAATGGCGAAATGGCTGCGAGTCTGGATTACCTGAGACTACCGGGTGCTCTGCAAGTGCTCAAAGGCGGATTCGACCAGCAGGTCACTCCGGATGAGGACTTCAGAACGTGGTGTATAGATGTCGCCGATCACGACAACCCAGTAAAGATATTTGAGATCCTCAGTGCCGACAAACAAAGGATTATTTCGGCACTAGACAAAAGTTCTAAACAGCTGGACATGGAAGAAAGCGTCTGCGAAAAGATGAGGTCTAAATATGAGACAGACTGGACACAGCAGCCAAGCGCGCGGCTGACGACAACACTGAGGAGCGACATTCGCAACTATCGAGAGGCTCTCGACGAGGCATCGAGGAGCGATACTCAACTTGGGATGAAGCTGCGGGCAAATGAGACGGAGTTTGATGAGATGCGAGCGGCTATGCTGGATGGTGACATTGACAGCTTGTTCCAGAGGGCCGTGGGAAAGGCGCGGAAAGCAAGCAACCAAAACAGCCCTGCAACGGAACAGAACCTGCTAGATGCCGACTTTGAGGATGGAGGACCGAGCGTGGTGGAGCAGATTGCCAAGGTTGAGGACATCCTCAAGAGGCTATCACTCATCAAACGGGAACGCGTCCAAGTGCTCAAGGATCTGAAGGAAAAGGTATGTGAAGATGCAAAACCGGCGAGGAACAGGATCCATGCTGACACACGCAGGCACATGACGATGATATATCCCAAATCTTGATATTGAACAAGAAGTCAATCGCCAATTACGAGCAGCAGCTATTCCAATCGGAACTCGAGAAATATCGGCCACATCAGAATCGCTTGGTTCAGGCGAGCCACAAACAGGCAGCCTTGATGCGAGAACTAACGGTGACGTTCAACAGCCTCCTCCAGGACAAACGCGTGCGTGCGGAACAGAGCAAATACGAATCGATCCAACGGCAGAGGGCGTCTGTGACCAACAAGTATAAGCGGGCCTACCAAGAGTTCTTGGACTTGCAAGCCGGTCTTCAGAGCGCAAAGAACTGGTATGAGGAGATGAAAGAGACAGTTGAGAGTTTGGAAAAGAATGTTGAGACCTTTGTCAACAACCGCCGGGCAGAAGGCGCACAGCTCCTCCAACAAATCGAACAAGATCGAGCCGCAAGCAAGAGTGCACACGCTGTCATGGAGCAGGAGAGGTTACGGGGTCTGATGGAGCGTATGTCGATGGAACCCCAACAAAATAAGCCTCCATCGGCGAGAAATACCCCGACGCCATTGGCTTTCCAGTCACCATCGTCGATGTATCCCAAGACGGGCTTCAACGGGCAATACCAAGTTCCCAGCTCGCCCCCGCCGACGCAAACGACAACCCCGGGATCGTTCATGCAATCTGGTCAAGGGGGCTATGGGAATATGGCGTACAACCCCAGTTCCCACGGTCGCATCCCGGGCCCGGCATCGCCACCACCTACACAAACGAGCTTCAACATGGGGCCACGGGGTCCAGCGTCACCACCTCCGGGTCAGACATCGTTTCCGCAGCGGTACAGCACCTACGGGAACCCCAACGCGATGCAACAGGCGATGCAACAGCAACCGCCTCAACCACAACCACAAACGCATCAGCAACAGCACTTCGTTCCTGCTGGGTTCGTACCGCCTCCGCCTCCACCAGGGCCCCCGCCGCTGGGGCCGCAGCAGACAGTACATTACAATGCAACGGATTATTACGGCGGGAACCCCAATGCTGTCCCGGGCCGACCACCATCCGCACAACAACAGGCAGCGCACTCGCAGAGCGATCCATGGGCGGGCTTAAGTGCGTGGAAATGAGAAGGACGACTGAGATAGGGCGGGGACCTATTAGTTAAGGCACAAAGGGTGGCTCAGTTCACAGGACAGGTGTGCGACGGCTCCCCGGGGAGCCAGGACCGATAGTTCGGGGAGAGGGTTTTATGGAGTGCTTTAGGGGTCGCCGAGATTGAGTTGATGCGCTAGAGAAGATCACAAATACCATTTACAGTGAGTTGTTCGGCCAGGTGTTTGTGCTAGTATTCAAGTGGTTTTGTTTGTTTTGGCATGGAATAGGGGTACTTAGATACCTACCTTGCCTGAGACCTGCCGCCTAGGTATGCAGTCACTCACACCGGCATGGGTGCGCGCACATACCGGCCTGCATGCAGCCGTTGGGTAGTCCGGAGAGGACGCACACTCCATGGATGTCCGGCCACTAGGGCCTTCACCGACCTAACTTCAGAACTGAGATCTGAGGAAGAGGTGTTGTTGTAGACAGAAGAAGACTGCTGAGGTAGAACCAACCGCCCCTCGTATTAACGGATTGATAATAAGCCTGGGCATCCTTGATATAGAGCCCTCCACAGCCCCACCGCGGAAAAGGGGGTAGCTAGCGAGTCGTGCCCCATCGAGCACCCGCAACAACAATGGGCCGCAGCTGTTTGGGTGCGGGGAGGCGGGGGAGCGGGCGGGGAATGCGGGGTGGGGGTCCGGAAGCCCAGCCGCGTTTGCGTTTGGCTCAACAGGCTCATCAGGTCGAGCTCGCACGTTATCCGGCACTTACTCACGACATTTTTCCTATGCGCGGGAGTCGAGCCCGGGCGAGAGATATAGCCTGATCGCTCCGGCAGGCTAGCTGCCAGTAGGGGAGACCAGTAGCGTCGGTGTATTTGTCCCCGGAGGTTTTTATAGTTTCTCCTTGCCCCTCCCCTCCACCTGAGTGAGCTTCGGGGAGAATTATTTGACCCCTCTCTCTGCTTCTGCGTATCGCCGAGGACCTGGACTAAGGAACCCCGAAGTCGGTGATTTGTGATTGATTGACAATCTTCTGCCTGTTGGGTTGTTTGTTTATTATTATCATTACTTAAAGCTTTGGTTTGTCTGTTTTTCTGAGCGGGCATCTTGTTGTGGGTTTTGAGAAGCATTTACTTTCGAGCTCAGAAGAAAGACGCATCCAACAAGCAAAGATGGGTTTCCAACGTAGGTTTCCCCCTCTCCCTTCCCTTCCCCACTTGGAGGTTATGTGTACTCGAGCCCCAGAAGTAGGGTTTGGTTTGTTGACATTGAACTGCAGGTATTGTGCGCTTCGTGCCCAAGGGCGATGAGAGTAAGGTCCTTCTCGGCGAGCCGGTTGACGCCGCTATCGATGTTGGTCTTGCTGTCCGTAAGGGCGAGGATGTCACTGTCAATGTTTACAGCGGTTCCTCGGTACTCGATGCCGGGTCGCCGACTGGTGAGACTGCCGTCGTCGGCCGCGTTCTGTCGCCCCTGACGCGCAGGGAGGTTGGCACCATTCGCTGCATTGGGTTGAACGTGAGTGTTTCTGGGAAGTGGCCCAAAAGGGAGGGGATGCTGACGAGAGACGAAACAAACAGTACAAGAAGCACGCCGAGGAGGCTAAGATGTCCATTCCCGAGATCCCCACGCTCTTCCTCAAGCCCGATACCTGCCTGGCCGACCCCTGGCCGCAACCGACTATCATCCCCAAGTTTACCCTCGCCTCCGACAGCGCCGACTACGAGTCCGAGCTGGCTATTGTCATCGGTAAGGAGGCTAAGAACGTCTCTGAGGCCGATGCCCTTGATTACGTGCTCGGCTATACCGCTAGCAACGACATCTCGAGCCGTGCTTCGCAGTTCGCCCAGACGCAGTGGTGCTACTCCAAGGGTTTCGATGGCGCCTGCCCCATTGGCCCCGTGATCGTGTCTAAGGATCTGATTCCCGATGCTGGAAAGCTCCAGCTGAGGGGGTTGAAGAACGGAAAGGTCTTGCAGGATAGCCCGCTGACGTGAGTTTTTTTCTTCTCTCCCTTACCTGACCGGGTGGCATTGGGGAATGTTTTTACTAACTCGTGTGGCAGTGACCTTATCTTTTCGGTTTCGCAAATCGTCAGCTTTGTTTCCCAGGGAACAACCCTGCAGCCGGGCACTCTCATCATCACGGGTACGCCTGCCGGTGTGGGCTTCGCCAAGAAGCCTCAGGAGCTGCTGCACGACGGCGACGAGTTCATCGTGGAGATCCTGCCGCACATTGGCAGCTTGGTCAATGTGATGAAGAACGAGGAGTGAAGCGGCAGTCATGTCGTGTGTTGGTCTGTTCTGAAGTCTGTACCTGTCCACCGCTCAATATATCCTTAGAATTAACTTGTGAGCTCAACCTACATATGCGCATAATCTCGATACACACTTTCAACTGCCCAGACTTTACATAATTTTTAACACTTTGTAGAATGTTTATACTCTACTCTACTTGGTACATGTATTCAGCTGTCAAGGCCTCGCAAGGTGAAATGGTGAGGCTTTCTAAAAACGCTATGCTCTAGTTTTTGAATGAAATATTTAGCTGAGGAGGCTCGGGAGGTTCTCCTCAATGTATTCAACCACGGCATCTGGCCCCTTCTCGACCTGGAGACCCTGCGGCAGGGAGAACGTCTTGAGGCCAGGGATGATCCCCTTTGCAATAGAAATGATCTTCTGGGACTCCTCAGGCGTCCACATAGAGGCAGTGAACTTTTCCCAGGGTCAGTTCAACCTCATACTTCGGTCTTCACGTGTGTAGGTCATAGGTATGATACTCACCAGGACATCCGGCTTGCGCTCCTCGACTAAGCTCTGCACATCCTGAATGGCTGTAAATACAGTTAATACAGGAATCTTTTAGAGAGTTGACCAGACGGTAACCTGCATGCTGCGTTCCCTGAATGGATGATGGTGTACTGGTCCTTAACATTCTCGACAACACGGCCAATCAGCTTCTTCGCCCGATCCGGTGCGGTGTTGACCGTAACAAGCTTGAAAGGTCCAATGGGTGCCATTTTGAGGGGTTTATTTGTTTGGTAGAACTGGAAGAAGATTTGGATCTGCGAGTACGTCGTCGAGAGTAGAAAGCGGACTACAGAAAAAATAAAAAATAAAACAATGCTTCAATGGAGTAAGAAAGCTCGCGATCCTCTCCCCCGCCATCGCAAGCTGGGTTGCTAGGGAGGTAGCGAGCTTCGGAGCCCCCCTTGTGAGAACCTCCACTTGGACCGACCTCCGTCTTGTCCCATCGGAGGCGATATCTTGGCGTCCGGGCGAGAGACCCGGCCAAAAGGCACACGTGGGAGACTCCCAGGCGAATGGTTTCCCCGCTCTCCGGGATTGATCACCTGAGGCGTAGGGTCGATGGGCGCCTCATGCGTTCAAACACCGACCGAATGTCCCGATAACGGGTTTGCGGTTGGTCGGCCGGCCGGAGGAGGGCCTGGAAAGCCGGGGGCAAAAGAAGGGGCCGAGCTGTTCGTCATCCTGTCTATGACTCGGGCACGACCCCAAGTTGCGCCATTAGCTCACAAATTTATTGAGCCTGGTGTTCAGGTTAATGAAAAGGGTTAGGGTTAACTGTGATCCTTGTCCGGCACATAGTTACCAGTATTTCCCCTTGTCCGGCCTCTCCCGCGGCCCGCCCTTGCGATGCACACCTTCCCCCTGAACCTTAACTGTCAACTCTCAAGTTTGAACCACTCATCCCACGTCATCATATCTTGAGCGTACACCTCTGTTCTGAACATCAAAGGGGCGAGGGGACTGCGATAACCCCCATCTATTCCAAATTCCAACGGGTTCCGCCCTTTGCACCATGCAGCCTGCGTTCTGCATCAAAAGTTGCTTCTGTCTACTTTAAGCCTTCCACACTCTTGCCCGCAGGTGTCACATGGATAGGTACAGACTCCACGGCAGCCAACCGGCAGATCAACTGCCAAACGTCAGCCATCGCCGCCTCACTGCATTTCGCGTCCAGTCCCCTGGGTCTCCTTTCGACGCCTCCAGTGAATGGCCGCTCAGCCATCAGTCAGCACACAGGCACACAGCCCTGAGGATCCGTTCCTTCTGGGGTCCAGTAGCCGAGGGAATGTCCAACCAACACATGCTGCAGCAGCCGACAAATATGGAATTGTCTGACTGGCCAGAGCCGCTATGGAGTCGACAACATTGCACGACCACACCTCGGTCGCATCCTCACACGTCTCGGCGATATCGGATTGCGCAATATGAGAACGTCATCCAGGGTTCCATCGCGCCCTGGGGCGATCATGAAACTTGAGACCGACTTGGGAGTATTTCATGGTTCATCCCACACCTCATCCACGCACGACGCAGAGCGCCTGCCGGCCTTGATGATGACTTCGGCAGTGAGCGGTCGGCACGCTGCATCATCACCGAACCGACTCTGCAGGTGCGCCCCGACTGCTACAGCATTGGTGGCCGCGTCTGCTTAAGTGAGACTTACCTGGGCAACAAATTCTGTCGTCAACGTTAGTGTTGGTTCGAGCTTGACACACACGCAGCCTTGGCATTGGGTCGAGATCTCAAGAGACTACGGAGCATCGCCCTCGATTGATTCAAATGCTGCTCCCCCACGCAACATTCGTTTTCCGGCCACTGAAAACTAGACATTCGGCAGCATAGCAAGTATATGCTTTCTGCTGGAGTCGTCTGCACCTTCCCGTCGTCCAAGACGCCCGCACGGCCCAGGATACAGAAGCACAGCGGTGGACTCTCTGTCCTGCTTTTACCGCTATGTGGGGGCAATGTTGCATATTATAGAGGACCATACAAGCGACACCTTTGGCTCCAAGAGGGTAGACCCGCCCCCGCGTCGCAGGCCCGGCTTGAGGTCTGACTACAGATCGACAATACCAGGCAGAAGGGGGCGGTTTGTCACTTCTGACGACCAAGCGCAGCGGGATCCGTCTGACAACGCCGAGGTTGCGCCCGTCGACGAGAAAGTGGTTCGTCATGACGCCGTTATACAACGGAACTGGTATCACGCGCGGCCTTGCTTCATGTGCGGGTTTCCCTGACCGTCGACGAAGACGGCAGAGTTCAAATCCTATATGCATGCCGTGAGCTTACTCCTGCGGCCTTGAAGCGTCTGATTGGATTTGAGACCGACGTTCTGGAAAAGTTCTCTCACTGGGCTGAGAGCGCGTCTCAGTGAAAGCTTCTTTCGCGCCTCCGGTTGCCTACTTCCCTCCTGCCTGGGTCCCGGAATGGAGGGCCCCAGATAGGCACACACCCATGCACGAGGCTCAATAGTCGACCAGTATCCCATCAGTAAGGGCTGCAGAGGGGGAGGGATACGCATCAACACGTTTTCAACATGACTTACATGCCGCATCGTGGGCTGCAAAGAACGACACGGGGGGGAGCAGACAGCCAATACGGTACTCGAACTCATGGTGTTGTGTTAGTGAAGTGGCCTGTTTTGCAGATGATTGCCGTAGAGCGCGCAGAACTCCCGAGGTAGTCTCAACGATGGTACACATGGTGCAGATCATTGCCTGGGTTATTCAGACCCGATGTCTTCCGTTGCGGATTTCGGATTTCGGAAGGCGCGGGGGACACGGAAAAGCGCGATAGCGAGAACGTCGAGAACGGTCGAAACTCCTCCCCCACGCAAGATAACAGGAGGGCTCGAGGCGACAAGCTGCAGGGCCGCCGACCGGATTGCCCGTTTTCCCTTATCCGGCGCTCGGCTGAGGCCGTCGCGAGCTGATGCTGTTCGAAGACGCACTCTCCGCCACACCGCTCTGAGGGTGCTTGGAGCTTGTGCTACACTAGAGCCAGCTTGCGCCCGCACTCGATTTCATCCACTAGAGGCTGACTGGAAATCTGACAAGGCGCTGCCTAGAACCTCCCGAAGTGACGGCCCAATAGCGTATAGCTCTGGAACGCCTGTCGGATGCTGGCGACGAGACTTCGGACTGTCGTCCTGGCAGTGCCCCTCTCCTCTCCTGGATGAGTCTTGGCATGAGATCTCCCACGAGGCTTGGCACTAGCTGTCTGATTCGCGGGGATGTTAGTGGCACTACCCCAGGGCATGGAACGCAGACGTCACTTGCAGGCATTGGCAGAGCCAACGGCAACGCCCAGGCACCACCCCTCACTCCCTTGGTGATCACCCCGCAGCGGGACGTGCCCCATCTTCGCCAGGGAATCAAGTGGGAGCCAAGGGCAGCACGCGCTGTCACCGGGCGGGTTGAATGACGAGCCAGCGGCGGGTTTGTGCTCTCCCATGGCCTATTGCCGCTGTTCCGCCTTCCATCCCCTCTTCCTCGCTCTCCCCGATGCTTTGACCTGGGGCGGTGTGCCGACGTCGCGCGCTTCGTCGGCTGCTGCGACGACGTGTATCTGCCAATATGTTGACCTGGTGATCACTTATCATGGCAGATTCTAGGTGCCGGTATTTCCGGGAATAGGAGCCAACCGGGAGGGCGCTGCGAGGCAAATGGGCTCAATTGCGCTTGACACGGGCACTGCGGAGGCATAAGTGCTGTAGTAAGCACTGCACGCCAGCGCCTGCAACACAGAAAGCGGCCGGCCAACTACGAAGGGCCAGCAGTTGCATCAGACGGTAAGGTCGAGCTTCCGCTTCTAGCTACCTGCCTACAATTTCCATGTAGCTGTCTGCAAAGACCTAAATATAAGCGGCATCGCCCATGTCGACGCAGGCAACACATCATCATCAGCCTCATTTAGAGTACCAAAGCCGTCGGCGGTTGAGGCAAGCGACCCTCCGGGGGTCCGGGGCAGGAACGCGGGGCCAAGGGTCCTGTAGCTTGGGGCGTTTGCGGGGGCCAAGTACTACCAAGCCAAGGGCCAACCTCAGAAACGAGGATTCTCAAACTCAAACCCATCAAGCAAGCTGCGGGTAGAGGCCCTTTCCCCTCTCTGCTCCTCTGATCATCAGGCCAGCCCTGACGTGTCCCAGGCCTGGCGCAACTACATGTCACATACCCCTCGCGGGGCCAGGTCAGAGGGCCTCCGGGCATGGCCCCGGCTGCTCGGCTCTCCACCTTCAGGTTCTGCCGCTGTTCGGGTTGGGCTTCTGCGCTTGCTGGGCTTTTTGGGCGGCGGCTCGTGCCTGGCGGAGCCCGAGACAGCTCAAGATGGAATTGGTGAGTGTGCCAGAGACCAGCGCGCAGAGCTGATTGCACGAGCATGCTGGCGAGTGATATCATTGAGCGACGCTGCGGCGGTTCCCTCGGATGAGCGGTTGCCCCACTTTGCTCGGGCGTGACAGGAACAGAGACGGGAGCAGGCGCGCTGAAGACAGGCACTCTCAGACGGGTATACCATCACCTCACGGCCTTTTCGACAAATTGAAGCGCCGGAACCCTCTCCAATTTCCTATCCTCGTGACCCCCTCTTGTGCCACACCGCCGCATTGGGGCCTCTGGCCCCTATCCCGAGGTCCTCGCGCGAAGACGGCAGCCCGCCCGCTTTTCGCCCATCCCTTGACTTCTGGGGCTCCTGCAATCGAGGGTCTTGGCAATCTGAGCCCTGCCGTTTCCCACGAGCTGCGCGACGCGCAACTTTAATTCGACTTTTAATCTCACCCTCTCTGCGCCCCCTCCCACTGAACCACAGAACCTACTGCGGAGGCGACCTGATGCAGCGCAGCAGGAAGGAGACATCAAGGTGCGCTTTGCAGCCCCGCGGCCATGGAGGTCGTGGAAAGGGCCGCGGACCGCTCACCCCCTCAGGTAGAGTGCTCCCTCTCACGGTCATTACGCATGCTGTGCTGTGCTGTGCTGATGCTTGACGCTCATCATCATGCCTCACTTTCACATTCTCCAATAACACCGGGGCCCCTCAAACCAAGCCCCCCCCCCCACCTATCCGGCCGCGCCCTGCTCATCGGGTCTCTGGCGTGTCAGTTTCCTTTTTTGGGCGTTGGACAAAGTTGACCCTGCTGCCCCTTGCTCCCCACGCTATCACGTACCTAAGTTTTTCCAACCAACAACACCAGATGCCTGCCTAGTCGCCTGAATACTTAAACCCTCTGTTGCCCTCCCTATCCCTCGATGATCCCCAAAGCACTCCACTGCACTCATCAGAGCTACACCCATCTATACAACCTAACCGAGCTGGCTGTGCTCAAGAGCTTCTCGCCTCTTGAGTTATCACAACCCTCAAAACCCTTTTCACACACAAGTGTCAACATCCGCAAGCCCAGGCCGAACCTGCCCCTGCTCTTCGCCCATTTCCTCTCAGAGCACCACTACACCATATAACTCGTCACCATGGCTGTCAAGGAACACCAAGAACTCGTCAACCACTGCTGCTCGTTCTGCTGCAAGGCAGTCGACTTCGGCACGCACGACTACTGCCCAGGAAGCTCACATTGCGCGAGGTGCCCATACTGAAGCCGCCGTGTCCGCTCTGCGCTCACGGCTGCGCTGGCTTGTCCCGCCCCATTGGGCAGGCCGCATGGGATGCCGCCGAGGACAGCAGCATGTATGCAGGAGGACCTGCAGCTCACCGGTCGAGAATGGAGGCCTGAGATAGCCGATCGATGGCGCCCTCCCCTCTCCTCCCCCAACCAAATGGCCTCATCAAGGAGCATGCCCAGTTGCTTTAACATATTTGCGGTTTCGGAGTTCTCTCCTACGACTTGCCCTCGACCACCACGACAGCCTACCTTGGATGGCTCTCGCACAAAGCTTCTCACGCCCATCGACCGTCACCTCTGTCATCTTCAAATTCTCGGCCACGCCCAATGCCCCTGTGGGCAGCCAAATGGCATGCATCATGCACTCTCTTGCTTGCCCCGCATGCAAGGCTGATATCGGCCGGCGCCCCTCTTCTGAGTCGACCACGCTGTACAATACTCGGTACATAACACATTCGCATCATGCGTCTCGGGCAAGCGGGCTGCAGCACACACCATATGATGAGGGTGTCGTCGATGGACAGGAAGAGAATGTCCGCCCGCGCACCTCCCCGGACCTTGGGGTTCGTCTAGGCCCCGCCACCGCCGCTCGACCGCATGCCGTTCGTTTGGCCATGTTCTCAATTTCTGTTTCTTTCTGATCATCGGGTCGGTGCCCCACATTGTCGGGGTCGGACTCCGGTAATGTGCGCATGACGGAGCGGCATCCTATTGGAGGCCCGCTCACTCGCTCCGTTCTTCCTCCCATCAACACTTCGCGCGGCGCTCATATTTTTCTGTTTGGCAGCTGCGGCTCCGGGTTTGTTTTATTTTCTCGCTTATTGTCTACCACTATCACTGCGCGGTGGCGTTCTGCGTATGTCAGGGGGATCAGTCATACGAATTGCTTGGTGGCAAAGATCTGAGTTTGCCGGCGCTCTCATTCCGAGCGTTGGTTGTTACCCTCCCCCTTTTTTTTCTGGATAGAGATTGGACGGGGCAGGACTTGGCTAGCGAGGCGCTCTTGGGACGGAATTGAGGTTGGGACAGGGCTTTTGGGAATTGTTTACTGGGAAGGGCAAATAGGAGTCTGAGGTTTTATTTTCCTGTTTGGTGTCGGAGGGAGGTTTGTCACAATCAGTGTGGTTTGATACCTGGGCATATGTCGCCTTCTCGCTCTTTACGGGGCATTGGGAAGTCCCACCTCGTGTTTGTTGGTTGTTAGCTAGGGGTATCTAGGTTTTGGTTCCAACAAGACCGAACACTGAAAGCAGCAAATTCCAAGCAGAAGATTTTGCCAAACCACAGACACACGAGCATGCACAAACACACGGAAGTGGTATAGTTTGTAGACACATGTGCCCTAGCTGCCATGTCTTGTCATGCTACTGCAGCATAGTATCCGAGCCGACGAACAGGCGATCATGTCGGTGCTTAGTGCCCATTTGCTTGGCCTGCCTATCTATCTTCGCTGTCCTGTCTGCCGTGCGTCGTCTGCTGTGGCGTTTACCGAGTCTTCCCCTCTCTTTCCTTTTCGACTCTAGGGCGTCCCAAATCCTGCGGCGAGCCTCCCCTCCTGCTGGCTACGTACATACCTTCTTCTGCTGGGTGTGCGATCCTTCGATGCACGATTTGTGTGGCACAGTCCAACTATAACTACTTTGGAATTAAACTAGTTGACGACCAACAGATTGTAGCGCTGTTGGGATGGGAAAGCGGGAAACGGTCATGAATACTTACCGCTGCTGATGGTAATGGAAGCGATGTGGTCTGATGGCGATGATGGATGGTGACGTGGTGCTGGTGCTGGTGCTGGTGCCTGTGATGAGATGAGACATTGGGATGCTGAGACAGGCTCGTACCATATGGAGAACAGGGCAGGTGTTGAGAGTGAGACATTGGTAGGGTAGGGGAACCACCCGGCTGGTCGGTTAGCACTGCATTGCATTGTAATACTCTTCACCGAGAGTGAGACTGTAAGGACCTTTTTCTCCTTTTCTTTCTTTCTTTCTTTTATTTTTTAGGTTTGGGGTTGGGGTTGGGGGGTGAGGCTTTGCAGATTACATGTACCTATCCTACTGGTCGTGCCCTTTCTGCGGTGGACTTGTTACCAGTGTGATATTGTACGTTGTGTTTCCAGACCACTTGTTTACTGTTTTCTATCAGGGGCGTTGGTATTGTACAATACTTGCCTGCCTACATGTGAAAGACGTAAGTACGCAGGTTGTGCGTAGTTCCGGGTACGGGAGGCTCACCTCCGGACGGACACAGCTTTTTCGTCCTTGGGCCCAGCAAAGACTCCACGCGGGAACCACTAGGATGGTCGGGGGCAAGCATGAGTTAGTTGCGAGTGTTTTCTGTGGCATTATCTGAGCGTCCGTCCAAACGGCGTGCATGCGCGCGCGCAACGCCCGTCTATCTCTTCTAGGGTCATTTTGGCGACGTGGATCAGGGATGAGATGAGGAATCAGCCTCCCCCCCTCTCAGGATTGGGTTAGGTCTGTAGGAACGGGCCCTACGTAGCGTTGCCTGCCCGTCCGCAATCCACATACACACAGCTAGCACCGGGATGCATTCGTATCATGCGATGCAGAGATGCAGCAGAGCAGGTGCATTGCGCGCAGTGCGAAGCTCTTGATATGTTAGGTTTTGTGTGTTGTGGGCTGGCTGAACTGTTTACCAATGCGCTGCGCTGTTGCTGCAATGCTTCGGAGTGTCGTGCGTGTTCGTACATACACATACCGGCCGCTTCTGATGTGGCCCGTCTCGGTGAGGTCGAGAGAGGGGCACCTGTAAGGCGGGCAGGACACGACAGAGACACCCCCTCACTTGCAACTGGAATTCCCAAGCAATGCATGGTATGTCTGGATGTGGAGAAAAAAAGAAATGTCGGGTTGCAGGGGCGCTGCTGCTGTGCCGTACTCGAGCAGCTGCTGGGCTGGAAAGGATGCGGTGGGGATGTCTCCTCCATAACCCGTCCCGAGCTACCTGACTGGCAGACCAAGGTGAGCAGGAGCACCCGCCCCCATTCGTTGTTGGGCCGTGCTATTCCCTCTCCCGCTTCAGGAGTATGTGTAACGCAGTCTCCGTCTTTCCCACCCATCGGCCAACGTGATCTGCCACCCTTCCACATACTCGGTTTCGCATGTAGCATGTACATACAGCATGCACATACTCGCAAATGGAAAGAGAGGGGTTCAACTGCAAAGGCAAATGCAACCGGGTTAGTCCATCCGTCCCGTTGACGATCACCCGGAGGGAAAGCCAGAATATGCTCTCGAGAGCGCGCGCGAGAGAGAGTTCGTGTGTGGATCATTTACCTGGTCCATCTCAGTCCGCATGTAAAACGGGATCGGCACGAAGTGGGCCCGGTGTCGTCACATTCCTGGGAGTGAGGCAGACGAAAAGGAGATGCGATAGGGCGGGTCTGAACCGGCGAAGGATAGCTGGGACGCTTCGGCAACGTAGGGCTACGGAAGGATTTCGGTGTAGGCAAGGAACTTGTGCATCCGTCACCGCGGGCCCGTTGCTTGAAGAAGACAATGCGGTTGGGAATGGCGGCGGATATCCATCTGCGTCAGAAACTCTCGCAAAGTGCCCCATCGGTTTTTGAAGTAAAGAAAATCGGATGATCTCTGGGTAGCCAGCACATCTCATATCCCTAGGTAGGCAAGCATCTCCGCGTTGTGGGTGTGCCGCAGGGTTACCGCATCCAGCACCTATCACCGATAGCCGGCGGTAGACAGAGGGACCTGACTCTGGGGCGGAGGTTGTGAGCAGTATGCAAGGACGGCGATGGATGACCCGTTTTCTTTCCATTTCCCCTCGTGTGCAGCCGTCGTAAGCTCGTAGGGTAGGATCTCATGCCGGAAACCACATACACGCAACAAGCCCAGCGAGATGCATGCGCAAATCCCACACCCACTGGGCGCACCCGGCATGCTGCACAGAACGATGCCCTGCAAATGTACAAAATAACAAAAACTTCAGAGGGATAGCATTGCACAGCCTGCGTCCATTCTCACGCTCGATCCCCACGAGCCTCTCTCCTTGAAGGCACCCGCGGACCCTCGTTCCGCCTCCGCTGATGAGACCAGAACCGATGAGCCGGCAACAACGGCAGAAGAAGGGGAAAAGAAAACTCCCCGGCGCCCCTGATTCGCCAATGCCCATACATGCAAGACATAAGAAAATCCCACTTGGTGCCTTTCCTATTATCTACCGGATTCGCGATTTCTCGCAAGCATTTCCGGGGGCGACGCAAAAATGGCCTGATATCTGATGCAGGATTCCCTGCTTTTCTCTGCTTCGACCCTGCGACCGTAACCCGCGGAGATGGAAGATGAAAACAACGAACACCTGCGTTCCAATCAATATAGAGTGAGGAAGACGGCTGCAATGGCCGACTTGTCGTACTTGACGTATTTGCCCTTGCCCTTGTCGACCTCGTGGTAGCGATCCCAGAAGCGGTTGTAGAGCGGTTCAATCATATTCTGGACATCCTTGGCGAAGGCCTGCTTTACCTCGCGCTCCATGCTATACTGGCGGTGGCGGGTTACCATCTCGTCAAAGGCCAAGTTGAAGGCCGCAAACTTGGTCTTGATGTTCTCCTTGTCCTTGGACGCGAGGCCCTTGAGGATAGCCGACGAGTCGATGGTGCCCTGGCCGCCCGAGGTTGGCCGCCCGCGGCTCGTGTGGATCACATCGAAGAGGTGGACGCTGATGTCCTTACACGTGTCGGTGTAGAGTGAAGCTGCCTTCTTACGCCACGTGTCGAGCAACTGAGTACGGCGAGCCTCAAGTAATGGCGCTAGCTCCGAGTCGCGGATCATGCGCTCGATGATGGCGATACTGTTCGCAAGGAACACGCCCATGGCGGGCTTGCGCTGTTGAAGGAGGATGCGAGCGCGCCCCTCGAGCGCTGCCATCAGCGCTTCAATCGTGTCAGTGCAATAGTGGGCAAATATTTCCTTGCCGTCGGCTCCGATGTCAAACGACGAGAGGCTTGGGATAGCATCACCCCCTCCGCCACGAGCCGAGGCCGCTGTTGACCTCCATCCGCCGTCTCCGAGAGAGACCATGATGCTCGAGATGGGCCGTAGGAAGTCCACCATGGATTGTAGCCGCTGCATGGTCTCCGACACCAACGGGACGGGCGCGCCATCAGCTGGGATTACCTGCAGGGAGTTGGCGCGTCGCTTGGTGTCCTCAAGCAGCTCCGCCAGCGATGATTTGGCGGTATCGCGCACCGGCCTGAGAAAGCCTGCAAAAGAGGTCTTGAGCTCGCCCGTCCGGGCTTCAAGGTTGTTAGACAAGCTAGAAACGATCTCGACAATCTCGTAAGCCAGGTAGCAATCCGTGTTCATATGGGCTTTGATGTGACCGTTCAGCTCGCGCAGAGTGCGCCCCAGCTCGAGCAGCGAAGGCTGGCACGTCGCCTGGAAGACAGGGGCCCAGTCGTCGCGCGTGAAGATGCTGCAGATATTCTCGTACTCAGCCAGGAACAGGCCCTCCATAGCCTGCGCATAGGTTCCAATCCCATTGGTACCTGAACGGTAGATCGCATCCGGGTTCTTCTTCTTGGCCGTGTTGCTGCTCGCAGCGGCCAGGTTCACCAATGTAGCTGATAGGTACTGCGACCGGATTTCTGAGTATATCTTGGCAACTGGCGATTCGGATGTAGCGCCCGAGCCGCCGCTCTGCCGCCGATGAACACCAGCTGCATACTCATTGATCAGGCCGAGTCGGGTGATCTTTTCCTGTGAAAGTGCCGGGAAGGCCTTGTTCTTGGTGATGAAGTGCAGAGGTTCAATGGACCGCGGCGTTTCGTTCCGCAGCAGCTTGTCGAACGAACTCTCAAGCTGGGTGTTGCCCGACTTCACCAGCCGTTGCAATTCTGCCACCGTCTGCTGGGTAGATCGCAAGTTCGAGGCCTTCATATCGCCCAGTGCTTTGTTCAGCCGCTTGATGGATGCAAGGTAGTTGCTGAGCCCAGCCTTGTCTGGGCCCATTCGGATGATCTGCTCCTCGTCATTCTTGCTGTCGGCGGGCTGGCGAAGACGCTCGATGGCAGCGATGACGGACTCGATATCTGAGGAGAGAGGCGAGCTCGATTAGCGAACTGCGCGATACTCGCAACTCTACAGAGGGCTCGGGCGCTTACTATTCCCAAGGACCTGGAGTTTCTTCGTCTCGCCGTTGAGCGGCCCAGCAACATCTCGCACACTCTTTCCAGTTTCTTCCAGCCTCCCCAGACAGGCCTGGATCTTCTTCGTCAATTGGGTTGTCTTCTCGAGGCGTGAGTTGAGCACGTCGACCTCGGCGCGCGCCTCTTCGTCAGCGGCCGCGCGCCCGCCGCTAAGCCCGACGGCCATCGGCCTTCTACTCGTGGGCGATTGCGAGAAGAGAAAGCTTTGGCGAGCGGGCGATAGGAGGCTGTTGTTGGGCGATGCAGCCGTCGTCGTTGCACGCCCATAGCCGTAGCCGTAACTGCTGCGGTAGCTGTCGATACTAGAACGCGCCATAGGCGCAGGGAGGCGGTTCAGTGCCCACCCTGGTCGGGCCCGCCAGCAAATAGGGTGGATTCCTGGGCTACAGTGCGAGACACACAATCTAGGGACGAACGCCACCCTAGACTTTGTTCGTACTTTGCCCGGCACTGTAAAAGTTACACAAACCTCGCACAGTCAACGCGCATTTGTTTAGTCGGTTTTGTTGTTGACCTGTGAGATTCTGCAGCGACGTTGCTTCCGGGCGGATGTCTATGAGGCTCAACACCGGCACCTCAAGCAGGATAAAGGCAGTGGGTGAATACCTTCCTTCACAGCATGCTCCAGATTTTGTTTCAACGGGTAAATTCTCCGCTGTATATGACCTCCACATTATACTTATTCCGCATCCGCAATCTCTCTTCTAGACAGAGAGAACTAAATACAATCTGATGAATTAGACCACATAAAAGGGTTAGGGTCACGATCTAAGCTCTGAGACATAAATGACCTGTTGTTCAAGATGTATTGTGATTTTAGGTTCGATCCTTCGACAGCAAGATCAAATAAAATCAAAAATATTTGTTGCACGCCCCATGCTTCGTTCAATCCGTCGCTTGCCCGTATGGGTATGGCGTAGGATGGGGTTCCCCGTTCACGCAACTGTCACTACGACCAGGGGGGAAGCGCATCCCCTGGGTCTCTCCTGGGTCGTGGACGTCCAGTCGCAAGCTCTCCATTTTCTCCAACAATCTTTTTAGGTTGTACATGCTTTCAATCAATCAAAATGGCTTTTTCACGCTTCGCAATCAGAGCCCAGACACAACGCAACGCACAGAAACAAACGACCAGAGGGGATATGTGGTCCCCGATCTAGAGACAAGGAGCTGCGCAAGCCGACCACCCTCGAGAACATAACAAACGAGGACCGCCAGCCCGGTGGCGCGCCATCACTTAACTTTATTGACAAAGAAGTCCTCAATGACTCGTTTCACCGTCGCTACAAGCCACTTGATGTCGTCACTGTTGACATTGTAGGGAGGCGAGATGATGATGTGGTCGCCTCGAGTACCATCAACCGTACCACCGCCCGGATACACGCCAATTCCGTAGTCTTTCGTCAGGGCGAACTCACAAATCTCCATCGCGACATGGGCTTCCGGTGGAAAGGGTGCCATGGTCTGCTTGTCGACGACAAACTCGATGCCCCAAAAGAAGCCACGGCCTCTGATATTGCCGACGTTCGGATGGTTGCCGACCTCATCCACCAAAAGCGTCGAAAGAACGAGGCCGAGCTCTTGGACATTTTTCACAAGTCCCTCCTCCCTGACGATTTGCTGGACCTCGAGCGCGGCGGCGCAGCCGGCAGGGTGGCCCTGATATGTGTGGCCGTGAACGAACGATCTGTTGAAAACCGACGCTGTTAGTGCGAACAGAAAGCGGGAGCCTCGTCATTGAATACATACGAAGTGCCTTTCGCAAGCGCGTCGACCACACGGTGGCTCGCTAGGAGACCAGCAATGGGTTGGTATCCGCCACCCAAAGCCTTCCCAATTGTTTGAATATCCGGAGCAACCCCTTCCTGCTCCCATGCATGGAGGGTGCCTGTTCGGCCCATTCCGCACATGACCTCGTCCAGGATCAGAAGCGCGCCATACTTATCACAGACAGCACGGATCGCTTTGAAATACCCAGACACAGCAGGGACACAGCCGAGGGCCTGTAGTCGTTAATATTATTCCAGTATCAGTCAAATATGCACTTACAGCGCCCACGACGGGCTCGGCAACGAAGGCACAGACAGTTTCCGGGCCGACCTTCTGGAATTCGGCATCCAGCTCCTTGGCGAGCCTCTCGACATATGTCTCGTCTGACTCGCCCGATGCCTTGCCACGATACTCGAAGCATGGCGACACCTGGGACACGTTTTTCATTAACAGCGGCTCGAAGTTCGCGCGTCGAGCCGCATGCCCTCCAACCGCAAGGGCCCCAAGGGTTATACCATGGTATGATTGCTTTCGTGATATGAACCGAGTTCTCTGTGGCTGAGGTGGGTCGACCTCCAAGTAGTACTGTCTGGCGAGCTTGATTGCCGCCTCCATCGCCTCAGAGCCTTACATAATCGTCAGCGTTGGAAATCAGACAATTGTTCTAAGCAACGAACCAGAGTTAACAATGTAGGCCCTCGACATGTGGCCGTTGGTCGAGTCAACCAAGACGCGACATAGCTCCTCCTGGACCCTCGTCGTGTAGAAGATGGTAGCGCAGTATGGTGCATCCAGGATCTGCCGTGTAACTGCTTCGGCTACTCTCTTGTTGCCCCAGCCGATGCAGCCAACGGCGGCACCGCCCGAGGCGTCAAAGATCTTCTGGCCATCCTCGAGGACGAGGTAGCTGCCCTCAGCTTTGGCTAGAGGAAGAAAACTAGCGCCGAGGTGCCGATGAAGCACGGCAGAGTTGAGCGCCAACATCTTGCCGCTGTCGGCGGGGGTCTTGTCGAGCTTGATCAGAACCATTTTGATACTTTTGAGTTGTTGGCAAGCCTAATAGGTAGATGAGGCACGAGATCTAGGCAAGTCCGACCTAAAGGCGCAACGTGGAGGTCGCGATCCTGAACCTTGACTAAAAGCAAGAGACGGACGGCCCAGTCAACATCCGAGGGCATTCCGCGCTCCTGCCTTTATACGAGGGGGTCAACCGGTTCGCACTCGCCTCACCCAAGGGGGTAAGGCCACCATATCCTCCATCCAATGTTTCCAGACAGGAGAAGACCAATCTCAAACGGCAAACTAACCAACTCACCCCATGCCCTCATAAGCAGTCCAGCGCACCAACAGGTTGGGATCTCTCGTAGCCAGATGCCGGGAGTATAGCTTGGGCCGATAGGCACTCGGAGGCCCACTCTGAGGAGGGGGCGTGATTCGCTGGCTCCGTCCAATACGCCCTTCACTAGTCCCAGTACGTAGGCTCTCGTGGCAGACATGGTCCTTACTAGGCGTACCTTCCATTGCTGGGAGCGACATTCCTCCCGCCGCCCCCCCCTGCCCAGTCATGGCTGCTGCCGTGGGTACAAACACCACGCCATCCAATCTGCAAATCGATGCGATGATGAGGTTATATCCGCTCACGCTTCGATAACTGACAGCTGTGCCACGTGCAACGACGGCACTGCGGACAGTTGTCCTCAAAGCTCCGGCCGAACACGCTGTGGAACCCACGCCATGCTGAGGGCCGTTTTCGGCAAGGGCAATCGGTGAGCCCGTCAATGAGGGGTAACGGCCAAGACTGGTTACGGGATCCCGAAATCGGTCCAACCAAACAGTTGCTGCTCACTCTGCCCGAAAGGTCTCAACAACGGCTACCGCGGCAGCCAGACCGCTTCAGATCTCTCTGACCAATCGGCAGGACAGCAAATATCCCTGCGAAGCGGTATGGCATCTCGAATTCTCGACTGTGGGGGTGTGTCTTTCGCAACGTCGCTCCTCGCAGAATGAAGTGGCTGCCCAAAGGCACGGCGGGTTGACTGGAGTTCTCGCATGATGTCGTCCGGACCTACGGCAGCAGGCTTGGCACGGGCCCTCGGTACGCCGTGAGGCAAACTTGCGTCCTTGCCGATGAATGACGGCACGGCGGGACGTCCCTGGCAGCCGCAATTGCTCCGTCGTGCGGACGCAAGCTTCTGCATGGCCGCCGCCGCGGCCTTCCTGTCATGATTCATCAGAGGCGTCACGAACTCGGCTTAGCGGATGGGGTTGATGAGACATCACTCGCGGCCGATGGGGTCCAGCACTTCTGCAGGTATCTTGAGGAACTTCGGAACTTAAGGCGCTGCGAGGTTGGGTGGTCCTATCTTCGCCTTGGCAAGGTTGACACGTCGACCAGAACGCATCTCGCGCAAAAAATCCGAAGGGAGGCCCGTTATCTGCAAGTTACGATTCGGCAACTCTTACATTGTGTGATGGGGATGGGCCTTGGACACGAACTTCGGCACTTCCTGGACCCGTGGAACATCCAAATTGTGCCATCGCCGAGAGCGGTGATACTGCGCTAGTAAAGTCGTGGCGGGGACCCGCGGATTGGTCGATGGCGGCATATTCTAGTCGATGATATTTTGCGCTACCGTTGACGCGCTTCATCGGCAAGCCTTGGCTTTGAGGGTCAAAAGTTGGCTCATGCAGACAGCGCAGGGGCGCCGGTGAGCCGAGAAACTCCAACGGCCCGAGAACCAACGGAAGCCGGCTAGGCTTTCGTCAGCAACAGGCAGGATGACCAGGGGCAGCGGGGGCTAAGAACGGAGCGGACATGAGAATCCAGACAACTGATTGATCGCCGAAAATATCTCACAGGGGGGTTAGTGGTTGTGGTATGATGCCGCGCTCTCACCGCTCCCCTGTTACTCTCCGCAACTACAGCTCTTGCTATCGTTGTGCGTTCTCCCCGTTGTTACCTCGGACACAAACTGCGCCGCAGTATGTTGGATCTGCCTCGCTCGATGGTTAAAATCCCAACATGAGCGGAGAACAAACAATCATCACCAACGCAGGGCAGCCGCTGAACTCGTATACGAAGGCACTATTAAAAACTATGGATACCAGCTATCCCGGAGAGTTTGTCCATCCACGGGGCCAGCTACACCTCTGGGCTGTCGTTGATCATGAGGCTTATCGAGAGAATCATGCCCGAAAATGAGCCGACGACTTTCCGCGATCATACGGGCGACGTCAATTGGACAACCTGCCATGCGAGCCAACCTGCAATGCTCATGACGATCCTGGTCGACTCGAAAGCCAATTGTTCGCCGATAAAAGTATTGCATGCAGGGAACAGAGTCGTGGTGTCGCAAAGCCTCCCTTCACTCGGCGCTGAACGGGAACCAATAGGCTGTTTACGTCAAGGCCTTTGACGGCTGACCTGTCCTGGACAATCTGCAGGTGAGAACTGATACAAGGCTAGGGCTCAACAGGCATCAAGAACCTGGCACTGCAGATATGCTCGGACGTCACGGGACAACTGCGGTGCTTGCTGACGCTGAAAGGGGTAACAAACTTTGGGGAAAGGAGATAAACAAATGGTCGTATGACCCTCACCGACACTCTCACGGGTAGGGGTCGATCCAGAGGTTTGTGTTGCACGTACAACAGACGACTTCAACGGTCGAGTCAACAACCGCATCCTCTTCTCGTATCGAGTACACGGCTCGGGCTCTAGCCGTAGCGGTAAGTGATTTCTTTGGTCAACGGCTCGCTTCGGCCTCCACCTGATTGCTCAATTCTAAAACGCCAGACGGTATTGGTGCTCTCTTGGGCGGAGTCGACAGGTCGTTGGCTCGAACGGCGGATTTTGGGGAAGAAAAGTTCCCGTGCGAACTGAGGCTTGCCTAGGCAAAGATCTGGGGCACTTCTTCTAATCCTACACAATAGTTGTGGTCAGCCGAGCCGACTCATTGGGCGGTCTGAATCATGAAGTTCGCTTGGGTCTTCCCCCCCCCCCCAAAGAGGCCACCGAGTGTATGTTTCGGAACTCAGACCCTGAATGGTGGCCCGCATGGAAATATGACTTTGTCTGCAGAATAGTCCCTCGCTTCCACCACTCCCAGCATTCCTTTCTCTTCTTTGGACTTATCAGATCCTCAATTGGGGTCTATCTTGTGTTGTTTCCTCGGGGAACCAGGCTTGATTATTCTGTAATTGTGACGATAGTAGCGTATTCTCCGAACTCGGAGACTTGCCGAATCGCCGATCGCCGTGGTGGGTGTGCAGCGTGGTGGGGTTGACTTGTCATTTTTGAAAGCGTTGACGGGCTTGGGCGCCGGTGGGTCGGGATATGCAAGTGAGCCTTGGGGGATGCTCGTTGGTACTGTCCGTAGGCAACTTAGCTTCATGCAGTTGGCGGTGTTCACCGCGGTCAGGGGGGGCCCTATCATGTTGGTCGGCCCCTATACCGAGGGGCAGCTAGCCGTGATGGCATTGCTGCAGGTGGTTGAGTCTGTGTGTGTGAAGTACAGTGCCGTCAGGGACGCCGCTTGGAATTTTTGTTCGAGGGGCGTTGGCATCATTCTGAGAGTATAATGTCGCATACTTTGACACTTGCGGGCTGACCAATGGCTGAAAATGTACAGTAACATTACAATTTCATCTCATCTCTCTCCAGAGACTTCTGTCTTTTTTGCCCGCCTCTAATCATATCGCTGTCTACGGCTACTACTAGTTACTAATACCAAAATCTATCCACATTGCAGTTCCAAGCAGCCCATGACTGGGAGGGGTGCGGCTGGATGCATGGACCGCATTGAGGAAAAAACACAGCTCTCTGAGCCAACAGAACTCCTTAGAAATGCGGGGAACAAAACCCATTCAACGGGTAGGCATCCGCTGATAACATAGGTATTTCAACACACACTGACAATCCCTTACTCGTTAGGGTAGCGTCGCCCTCCAATGCAGTATCTCGCTGGAGGGCTACCGCCTTAAGTCGGCTCTCATGTCGCCTTCTCTTCCACCTTCTCTTTGGGCTTCTCCTCGGCAGGGGGGACTTCCGCGCCAACAGGGTCATCGAGGGCCAGATCCTTTCTCAGTTCTGGCAGAAAGCGGTCGATACGCTTCCAGGTTTCATTCCACAGCTCCTCCCGCTCAGGGCTCTGGCTTGGTGGAACAAGGTACCCGTTGCTGGACATGATAAGCAGCACGTTCTTGAGATTTTCGGGTACAGCTTCCTCCTATTCACATGTTAGCCGAATCTGGGGATCCCAAGCTGGACGGAAGAAAACTTACCAAGCTGTCACCCTGCCCGCTGTTCATGAGCCGGTCCATGATCTCAATGATCTTCAGCCACAGGTCGAGCATGCCATCCCACTCAGATAGAATGACCAGGTACTGCAGGAAAACCTTGCTCAAAAGCGAGGCTGCTTGTACCCTAGTCTCGCTCATGCCGTCTCGGTCCGAAGAGAAGACCTCCGGCTTCAGGAGTCGTAGGATAAGGGGGAATAGTACCTCCCCGAAGATGGCGGTCCACTCCTCGTGGTCGCTAGAAGTAAGTTCCGGGGATAGTAGCGTCCTTTGCAGCGAGGTAAACGCCAGATGGCGCACCTCGCGGCAGGGGTTCGTGCACTGCGTAGTCAGAGTCTGGAAAATGGGGAGCCAGTAGGCAGACCATGCTTTTTCTTGCGTCAGTTCCTGTTGGTTGATATAGTCTGTGCTGCTCTCACCTTCGCTGCTTTCCAGGTGCGACTGCTTCATCAGGTGAGGGATGCGAGTAGTCAGCTGGTAAATGTTATTGATGGCTTTGATGCCTCGGGCCACAACAGCGTTCTCACTAAATACCGTCAGAATGGAGCTTCTTAGCATATTGGTGTAAATCTTACCTCGGCTTGTCCTGCTTCGCTGTCCGGCCTTTGCGGCCTTGCTTCCTGTCCGCTTTCTGCTCGGCAATGGCGCCCACCTGCGCCATGGTAGCAAACTCATTCAGAAGGTGAAGAACAGCCTCGTAGTTGTCAGCCATGATTGCCGAAGGCGTGCCTGTGACGCCGCTTTCCAATATCTCAAACACAATAGGCGCTGAAATCGGATTTGTTGCCAGCGTCTGCAGTATCGCCCAAAAGTCTGGCGAGGTCATGATCTCGTTCCTCAGCGGGCAGGGCTTCTCGATACAAAGTTTGAGACCGCGGAGCACGAGACCCGAAGTCTTCACCAGGGTATCCTGTGGGAAGCTGGACACAGTATGGAGGAGAACAGGGGCTCGGATGTAATCAAAATCCTGCACATGAGAGTCAGCCAACCAGCGGATAGATACGACCATTGGCCAATACTTACATAGCTTGCTTGGAGCAAGTTGAAAAGATAAAAGGTCGTTCGTTCGATAAGGATAGGGTGGTACCGGCTCGCATCTCTTAGTACCGCCTGGAGCGCAACCACTACCCGCTTTCCAAGTAACTCGACGGTCTGTTCGTCTCGCAAGGCCAAAACGGTGCAAAACTCCAAGATATACACCATTGAAGGATCGTACACCGGGCTGGCCTGCCGTTGCTTCTGGCTAGGCGATACAGGCCCGTTGTCAGTTTTCACCGAAATCACAACTGTGGCACCGTTGTCTTCTGGGATCTGCTCGAGCAACGCATCGACAAAAGCCTCGAGGCTGTGGCTTGGGAGATGGGTAACATTGGCAAAGACATCTCCCATGGAGCATGCATCAATCCACCCCACCGTGCACAGTGTGTTCTCCAACTCCTCCTCGGAGGGCTCAGGCGGGTCATCTGCTGCGTAGCTTGAAATGTATGATGTGAAGGCAGAGAAGAACCCTGCTTCGCTCTGCTTGGCGGCCCGGTCAATGACCTGCGAAGGACTCTGGACGGGTATCGCCGGGAGGGCAAGGCGATCTTCGTCAGCAGAGAAGAATGGCGGAATCAGAGAGTTGACGAAGAGGTTGAGCCATATCCTGATGATCTGAATGTCACTGTCAGCGGCGATACTAAATTTCAGAAAACCAGATGTCAAACTCACATGCTTCCAACTCTTGTTGACGACATGCTCCGACCCCGTCAACACACGAAACAGTACTAGGAGGGCGAATTGGGGCCTAATATCTTGCCCAAATTTAACCGCCAGCTCGCTCACCATAACGCTCTTCCCTTCAACCTGCACCTCGGTGTTGAGGGATGTGTTTGAGACAGTATCCGTGTTCAGCGTTGAAATGTAGCTTAGCCGGTAGATAATCTCATCCAGCGCTTCAGAGTTGCCATACTTGGTCGCAATTTGGGCACACTCACGGAAGCCTGTAATGACCCGGTCGTAGACTGTCTCCTCGGTGGCCGACATGAACACGAAAAAGAGGCACGACACAATCGGATTCCAAGCCGTGGCGAACATGTCAGCATCGTAAATATTGGTGTCGCAGATGATGAGCGGCCCCGCCGACTCCGTCTTCAACAGGAGCTCCTTCCAGGCGTAGTCAAAGCCCTGCTTATTATCGTGCTCATCAGGCAGAATGATCTCATTAGACTTGATCGCGTCGTAAATGTCCTGCAAGTACTCGCCAGCAAAGTCCTTCCCGCCGTTCTGGCCGCGGAGATTTCGGGCAAAGTCGAGGGGTGTCATGCGTGCCCGGCCCTTGAAGTTCGGATTATGCTGGTCCGTATTCAGCAAAATGATGCCGTACGTGAGGATGAAAACGGCGTCCTTGTCTGCGATACCCTCTGGCACAGAGCTATCGCAGTACTTCTCCGAAAAGGAGCTAACAATCCGCTCGATTAGCGCCGACTCACCGGGCAGGCGGAACGTCTCCAGCAAGATCCGGAGGGCCTCGTCAACTCTCTTGCCAGTAAAGTCCATCTGCCCCATGAATGCGTCCAAAATCGCCTCGTTGCCCTTCTTTGACAGGAATTCTCCGAGAGCTTTCTTGTTCACCCTCGAGGTCCCCTTCAGGAACCTCGCAACGCACTCTGGATCCTTTGTGTCTGCAATGATCCCCTTTTCGTGAAGATACGCCAACCCGCCCTTAGGACTCTCATTAAACTTGTTGGCTCCCTTGATGATGAGCTTTTTCCTTCGTCGGCGCTCCTTCAATTCTTCTGGGGCAGGATAGCCCTCCGTGACCGACGGCTGATCCAGCCTCTCGGCTATGAACTGTATGAATCTCAGCAGCGCGTCGAGGCAGAGGGGCGGAACGCTCGTCGTGCTCCACGTCGCCGAATCTGGCAGCGCGTTCCTTGCCAGAAGGCCGATCATATCTTCGCAAAGGTCTGAGCGGTCCTCGTCACAGTCGTAGTTGACAAACAGTTCAACCATGAATGTCGGCATCCGTGCCAGGACACCAATGTTCTCCACCATAGCCTGTCTTGCGTCAGGTTTACGTGCGCCGCCTTCCATCCCCAGCTTCTGGCGATCCTTGACAGGAACGGGTGTGGAACGACCACTGCTAGCCTGCGACGGCGGCGGCTTAACAAGCTTGGGCGCCTGTGGTATTCCAGCGTAGAGACTAGGGTCAATACCCGGTTCCCTGGGGATTTCTATAGACGGGTGAAGACACGCCACTAGATAGGAGAGGTACAGTTCCTGCTGAAGCTTGAGAACTTCTCTGCAGGTAGAGAGCAGAGTGCTTGCTACTACCAAAGCTTCCTGCAAGACGGCCATATTATCGGAACGAACAAGTTGGAAGAGGTGTGAGCACAGCTGATCCTCCGCAATCGTAGCAAGCGCGGGATGCTTAGATATCGACGGCCCCGCAACTTCGAGAGCCACATGAATAATACGAAGGGCCATGACCCGCATATGGTCGGGATGTTTGCGGTCATGCGGATTGAGAAAGCTTACGAGAACCCGAAATAGCTCCCGAACAGACGGGAGCGAATAGGGTCGTAGATCCACCGACGACGTGGAGCTTTCGTTTGCCGTGCTCGTACTGGTACGGCCGGCCTCCCCATTTATGGGAGTTTCTGAGCTGCTGCCGCTTGTTTTCCCCGAACTTGTCGAATCCCTCGGCTCTGCCGGCTCCGTCGTGGCTGGGGCTTCGGGCTCCTTGGTGACCGGTATATCGGTTCCGTTGGCAGCCGGATCCATCTTAACGGTATCCATATCAGCGCTTGTCTGCTTGTCCAGCGCCTCGGTCTCCTCCCCGGCTTCCACCTCGAGGTGCTTCAGGTCTTCAAAGATGATCTGGCACATGCGCACCATGGTCGCCTCTGCCGTGCGCCGTAGCACCTCAGAGAACCTCGACCGAGAGCAGATTGTTAAGCCCCGTCCCATCATGTCGCATACGCTGTCATCGGTGAGGATGTCGCCGCCGGGGCCCGCCAGCATGTCCTCCATAAGGTGCAGGATCAGGAGCAAGACCACCTCCTCCTGTGGCGAGTCGCTAATGTCGAATTGGCAATGAGTAATGGCGGCGGATAGGGAGTGCATTGCCAGGGCGAACCGGGGCGACACGGGAGCGATGAAGCCATAGGCTAGAAACTTTTGAATCGCACGAAGCGCAAGGATGGTGATCGGGGCGGCGGTGCCCTTGGTCTGGATGATCTGGAGGAACGGTTCGAGCAAGGTGACCGCGTCAAAGTCGTGGATGTCTACCCGGGTGTTAGCCAGCAGCGCAAAACCATCATTCAATGCGAGACCTGCCTTTAACGCCCGCGAGCTTGTGCCGCAGCCTGCCAAAGCCCGCGATCAGCGGGTTGTCCTGCATGCTCTTGCCCTTCTTCCCTCGCAGTCCCCAACGGTTCGCGGAGGCATCGGCGGGGCCATCATCCTGCGCATCGACGGCGGGCGTCTTGGGCTGGCGGCGCGCGCCGGGTCCATCGGGGGGTACAAGTTGGATGATGCTGGGGCTGCCGCCCAGGATGGCCGACACAAACGAGTTGTGTGAGCGCGAGGACTTTTGAATGGCCGATGTGATCGCTATGGACTCAGATATGACCAGGGACACGGGGTCGACGGCGACAGAAACAGGCCGGCTCCTGTACTGCATGCGCGACGAAAGCGAGAGGCCGGGGCTGCTGTGTCGCGGGAGCACGAGCGGCGTGCCGGGCACCGAAGAGAGCGCCGAGTCCATAGTTGCCACTACGAGCTGGTCATCTCGGCTCATCCTGCAGCGGCCGGGTTCGGGGTGTGTTGACGCTGCTGGTGTCGTGGTATGAAGAGGACGCAGGAGTGACAAGCGGCATAGCGTTGCAGAGCTGTGCACCGCAACGTTGAACCAGACAAATGTCCTCTGGTTGCGCAGCTCGGCTTATCGCTATGGCCTAATCTATAGGTGGAGCAATGTGGCCGATTTACATTGTTAAAATGCGACGAAAGCTGATAAAGTGCGGGAGTAACCCTAACCCCGGTTATTCACTCCAAGCCAAGTTCACCGCAAAAGGCCCAACAAAGGCGTCATTAAAATCGATTGATATGGAGGATTTCAATTTGTAGCTTTACAGAATTCTCTGGGAGGTAGGTGATGTGTGAAGATGTGTTGGGGAAACCCCTAAGCACTTCATACCAACACAGTAAGGCATAACTTTAGGTACGAAGTACAAGAGAAGAGGCCTTACTCGCATTGTCAAAGGCCTTAACTACATTAGAACAGGCTACCAAACAATGTAAGAAGGCCTTTTAAGAATTCTATGGGTCCTTAATTATACCGAGCGGGGCCTTGCTTGCATTCTGAGAGGCCTCTTTCACATCGTGAGAGGCCTTATTGGCATTCTGAGAGGCCTCGTTTGCATGACAATAGGCCGTTAGAGAACGCAAGAAGGCCTCTTTCAAATGCAGTAAGGCCTAGTGCAAGAGCAGGTAGGAACTTCGACATTGGGAATACAGTGCAAATGGGCATCTTTGATATGCCCGATGATGACGATGGATTGAAGACTGTCTAAGGTTAGGTACTTTGCTACCGAGGTCTGGGAAGACTCTCCGTGCCCATCGACCACAGACCAAGTGATGGTCTTGGCACCCCCTGTGCGTTGGCCCAGTGATGCCTTCGCAAACCCCACCATCACCCTTTGTTACATAGTACGCCTCAATCGACTACATACAATACTTTCTCTGCATTTTCTACCCCAAGATCGCCGCACTTCTTCTGTATCGAGCAACCTGTGGCGCTCGCCGAGCCTGTTTCTGAATCTATGGATGTAGTCCTTTGAATCAAGCTTTGTGATGGCTGCCGAGTCTGGTGCTGGGACCTCTTCGAAATTACCACTTCCGACCATTCCTTCCCTTCCGACGCTCCTTCCCGCGCTCAGCCGCTCTCCTGCGATCACTCTGCCATCTTCTCTAGGTACCTCGTCCGCTTTTCCCAGTCGACGTAAAAGCCGCCTTCGTCGTTCTCGAAAATTCCCCAAATGTCCAGTCGATCCTTGGCCACTTTCTTTGCGAAGCGTTCACAGCCTTTCAAAGGCCCAAATGAATACCGGAAGTACAGTCTTCCGTCGAAATGGTCCTTGATGTACCAAGGATCTTCCGATTTCTCGCCCCACAAACTGTAGCTGACTACCGGTCTTGCTTGATCGAAGGTCAGGCGTCCGTACTCGCCCTCGACACGATAGAAGTCAGTCAAACTATCGAACTCTTTGCCATTGCGAGCCGCAATCAAGCAGTTTTGGACGATTTCTCCGGCGTCGATGTTCTTCCATCCATGGTTGGATAAGTTCTTTGAGAAGCGGTCGATTGTCTTGATCTTGCGATCCATGGTGTTGATCTTGCGGTCAAGCTCTGCCAGTTTGTCCTCGACTTCGGCTATCTTGTTGAACTCCTCAGATATTTCCTCAGGCTTCTTGTTGGCGGCATTCCCATCTTTGCGCTTTTTCTGCGTCATAGCTAGTGACTCCCATGGCGCTTGAACTTCGTCGCCCTCTGTCGATACCGATAATACTGAGATTTCATCGGTGTCAAAGCCCAGATCATCTCCAGGCAATATTGGCCGTAGTTTTGTTCTTTTCCGGTGTGGTTGCTGGGTCGGGCTGCCCTCTGCTCTTCGTCAAGAATCTTTCTCCTGGTACGAGTCGTTCCCTCGGCTTGACTTCAGCGCCCCCGGATCCGCCATTGTTTGTGCCCTCTGATGTAGGTACTAATTTGACGGTGTCGGCTTTATCTTGAACAGCTTCGAGGGCGGGGGAACAGAGAAGAAACTGACGCAGCCGAAGCCGGGCTGTACCAACTGTTGAGTTCTATGCCCGTGACAAACACCCAGCCCGGGGCAGGAAGGAGTGCGAAAGTTCGGATGAAGAGCCAGTATGACAGCAGAGGAGCTGCAAGCTTCTCAGACGTGACGAGAGCGCAAACAAGTCCCTTCCCTCAGGGCCTCCAGGGAAAAATGCAGAAAAGGCCTCCGCAAAATTCCCAAAAACACCCCCACCAAGCTTCCTCACACCACTGCCACAACAGCAACCTGGAACTCCAGCTGCTTCTACTGCGAGTACACGCGAGCATTGAGCACATACATCTTGCACGTGGACTCTGCGAATGTGGAAAAAGAACGTCCATTGAAGAAAGCAAAAGTCACGAGTAGGTCGGCGAACTTCGCAAGAGCGGTGAGTGAGAGACAGGACGCTCATCTGAGAACCGGGGGGAGCCAAGCTGACGATTCAATAAAGAAACGCCCAGGATTTAGAACGAAGAAAATCAGCAAGAAATGTCGTCTGGAGGTCAGGTCTAGGCGAATTCGCCTGAAAATCGCCAGATGGCATCCGCTGCCTTTGATGAGATTGGGAGGGCCCTCAAATGGACGGACATCGATTTGGAGTTCAAAAACGATGTCGACGAGATGGTCAAGTCACCATTTACTCTCACGCAGTCGGCGAACTTTCACAGCTGGCAACACTCGAAGAAGAGCCTGGACAATCTGGCAAGGCTGGTCGAGAGCGAGGAGAGCATAGTCGATGCTTTCTTCGAGGAAGAAGTTAGCATCCCAACCAATGAGCAGATTTGGGCGACGTTCATCCAAATTTGGAAGACAGTCGGGGACAAACAAAATGGCTACATCATGGCGATGCAGAACAGCAAGATGTACATCCCAGCTCTCATGCCGGCATCAAAAATGGTGTATCCTGTGTGGTTCGGGCCAATGCCCCTCGAGTTTGACGCCAAGGGCCTCCCGAAGCAGGTCAGTGACGTTCTTCAAGAATGGAAGCTGTTAGCTACGACTATCGCCGTCATGGAGACAAAAGGGTTGAGCTTTGACGACGTTGGCGAGGACGATGCGGCAAGCGTCATTCCCGAAGAATGGGCGTTCTACGCTATGAACGTCCCGGAAGGCGATCGATTTGAAGAAGTCAACACCAAGCTGGCAGAGGTTTACAGGAAAGCAAAAAAGATCATCTCCGAGGAAGAGAAGACGATGCAAAAGGAGTGGAAGGATCTCAAGAAAAGATTGGAAAAGGTCGAGGTCAAGAAGCCGATTGCCGCTCGATTTCAGCTGGAAAAGGAGGATCCTCTTCAAAGAACCGCAATATATCGGGCCTCAACGAAAGCCCGGTTGACATTCCAGCAAGCAAGATGAACCGAGGCCGTATCAGATCGATTCTCAACAAAGAGCCAACCAAAGAGACAGGTCGAGGCCGCGTCTAATCCATTCTCGACGAAGCGCCAGCCGAAAAGACAAATCGAAGCCTTCTCCAATTCGCTCTCGCCGAAAACACGGCGTCCAACCCACCAAAGCAGCCCGGCTTGGTCCCTTCTTTCTTGAAACGGAAGCGCGCTCGTGAGTCATCACTAAGTGCCGAGGAGCGTACAGGCGAAATAAAGAAAGCTGAGCTCGTGGAGCTTGTGGAGACGACCAAAAGATATCACGAGAACCTGATGAACCACCGGTGGGAACTTGACTCTGCGGTCTTTCACCGGAACTGCTTAGTTACGGCGAAGAATGGCGTCTCCTTCAACAGCCCAGAGAAGTTCTTTGAGGTTGCCAACCAATACAATCTCAAGGACTTCAGCAGCGAGGAGCAGATGGTGCTGTTCACGTTTGACGGTGGAGACCACGTTGACCCGTGGTACCTCAAGGCAAACGAAATCTTTGTTGGGTTCTCCACTGGTCCCCTGCGGGGGTGCTCACATTGGGTGACGACCGTCCCGAAGGAAGAGCTCGAGGTTTTTGGAATCTTTGAGGTCGAAACCGGCCAGTTGTTCGTCGATTGGAACAATCGTCTTGTGTGCGAATTGGGTTTGGAGGATGGCGGCCAGTAGCGGCGACCATTGTTGCGCCGGACAACTGCGCCTTCGCAGCGATTAGCCAGGCAGTTGCCAACGGGCGATGAACAACGCTGCCGGCACTAATGACACCTTCCCGAACCACCAAGGAGCGCTCGAGACACTCGGGCAGCCAAGCCCTTCACAATCTGCGACAAAGAGAAGCATCGGAAGCGATTACCTAAAGGGAAAAATGATATTTGGAGCAACGTGTGTGAGGAAACAATTGGAGGAATGTTGTATATAGGGATTGACTGATATGATTGTTGATGGTCAATGGTCGATCTCCCAGAAGCAGCGTTCACAAAGATAAGCCCCTGGAGCTGTCTGAGCATGGCGAAAAAGATGGGTGTTGTCGGAAAGCGCTCGAGGGAGCAAGATGGAGAATGGAGCATTAGGTAATGGAGGATTGTAAGCATACTAGGAGTCCTGAGAGATAATTGTAGGATACATATATGTGGATTGATGTCAAAGACACTCATGGAAACTGTGATCGAATTGCTGGGTATCCCAAATGGCCATGACTCTATATAGCCTTGTTTGCATTTCGAAAGGCGCCGGCTTGATCATAACAGGCCTTGCTTTGCCACAAGCATGCCTTGGTTTTCAGAAGTATGCCTTGGAATTCTAGCAACATGGCTTTGGTTTCCACAAACGGGCCCTGGCCACTTTGAAATAAGCCTCAAGTGCATTGCAACAGGCCTTGTTTGCATCATGACAGACATTACTGTATTAAAACATGCTGTGTGAGTACAAAAACAGGCCCCGATTATTTAGAAATAGGCATCAACTGCATTGTCAGAGGCCTTGACTGCATTGTAACAGGCATTTGACTGCATCGTGATAGGCCTTTCACGGTATTGCAACACCCCGTGTATGCATGGAAACAGGCCTTGATCAAGTTGAAATACGCCTCGGCTGCATTACAACAGGCCTTGTCTACAATTTAACAGGCCTTTTCCATGAGAATGAACCGCCCGAAGATGAAATTCAAGGCCTCTCTGGAGGGGTTACTTGTGAATTAAGAAACATACGTAGGGGTTATAAGCGAGTCCAACAGATAAAGCGCTTACCTCCTCGTGTCCAACACCATGGGATCAAGGCAACCGGATTGCTGAGAACATCTTTGACGGCTCCCAAGCTGGACTCAATGACTTCTTTGAGGATGGACAAGTTGACAAGCTTGTCAGTACTGACCTGAGAGCTCTGGTCAGAACTGCCATCAAGACACACACACCCCCCGGTTGATGAAGAATCCTACCTGCAAGCACCATGACAGCCTCGGCTTGATCCGTCCCAGTCTTCCCACAGCCAACTCCCCTCGGAGATATTCGACCATACCTAGGTAGGTATGTTACCAAAGTTGGCGGAATACGCAACGGTGAAACCCCTTCGTCCCAGAAGCAGCCTGTCGTCCGGTGGGTACCTTACTTATCTGGAGAGCAGGCGCGCGTGCCGCCACCGCTACATGGCATCGTTAGACCGAGAGTTCCTCCGAGCACTTGCCAGACCAACCCGCCATCGAGGGTTCAGGTGGTATATTATCATCTTGTCAGACGACGCAGACATGGACTGGCTCCGAGAATACATTGGCCAGAGCAATGACCTCCGCCGTCATTGGGGGGATCACTTTGGCAATAGCAGGAGCCTATACAGAAAAGGCGACCTGTTATACTTCGTGTGGAGGGCAGGCACTCTCCCACCACCAAGTGGCAGTCTTCCTCGCCAGGCGAGGATGTATCAGCTAGGAAGTGACGAGGGTGGTTATATTGGCAACGCTGCGGATATGTTCCGCAACATTGGGGAGATATGTTCCGCGCGTATTGTCGACCTTCAAAAATGGCTTCACCCAGACGCGAGCATCCCAGAGAAGTCAGAGGGACTCAATTGCCAGGTGTTAACCTATTAGAAGGAAGTAAAATGTCTTGCCGTGAATATGATAACAAAGCGGAGAAAGCTGAGGAGAAGGCCGTAGTTTGTAACACCCAGCGACATGGTGAGCTTAAGGCGCCGCATACAGCGCCCGGTGAGAAGGCGAGGCTGAGGCCGCTGTAAATAATACCTGGCGACATGGTGAGCTTGGGGCGCTGCAGACATCCTCCGGGATTGCATGGTAGCAGCACAGGATGGCATTTCCTTCAACAGTCCTGAGATGTTCGAGGAGATCGATGGCAAGTGTGCACTTGCGGACGTCAGTAACGACAAGCAAGAAGTCATTTACACGTTTGAGGGCGATGCCCACAATTCTGCGTGGTATCTTGAGGGCAACGTAATAATAGCGAAGTTCTCAGTTAGTTCCCTGCAGGACTTTTCGTGTCCTGTCCTGTCGCGACGCTCAGTGACGACGAGGAAGTGCAAGCTGCATTTGGCGTCTTTAAAGATGCCAAAACGGGAGAGCTTAATGTCAACTGGGAGAGACGCACACGCGAATCGAGCCCAGGACACTAGGAAGACGCAGCCAGTTGGCATCATACAACTATTAACAAGTGTTATAAAGCCTTTAGCAAGCGCTGGGGACGCTCCGGCAACCTAGCCGAACAGGATCTGCAACAAAGACATCGAAATCGGAAGCGGAAATATAAGTTTGCGAAAAAGATAGCGGTCCGAAGTGAGAGAAGAAAACCGTGGAGAGCGGCTAAGAGAGCGGCAAGCAAAGCCGAGACAGCGGCCAAGAGGCAGACCTGCCCGGAGGGCAAATAAGGCGGAGGTGCCGAACGGAAGGTGCGACTAAGCGGGCGGGCGGGGGGGCAGCCCGGGTCAGGGAGGGGGCTGAGGAGGCCGAGGAGGCCGAGGAGGCCCTGGAGGGGGCGGAGAAATCAGTTGAGGCCAGGCTACCTGTCTATAATTCCATAACTTTACATCCCATGTTCCGAGATGGCGTCATTAAGTACAGCAGGGGGTGACAGAGGAGCCCCTTTACCTGACAGCGATAAGCCTTGTCCCTTCCATCTGATGCCAAGGGATTATGTGCTGCAACCCTCTTCCTCGACAAGTCAACTTGAACTGTCTCACCCTATGTGGAGATGCCAATGAAAAACCATCATGATTTCACGGCCCATCTCAACAGTCAGGAGGCACAAGTTATCACAACCTATATATGCCCTGCTTACATTCAGGAATGCCTTTCTTAAATCACTCGAGGCTGTATTTACATTGTAAAATGCCATGCTTGTACTACGAGAAGGCCTGGTTTAAGCCGTACGAGGTCTTGCTTGTGTCGTATAAGGCACTGCTCACACGTGCATGTCACGGAGGGCATTTCTTGCATCTTGAGAGGCCTTGGCTGTGTTGCTAAAAGCAAGTCTTACTTTACAGAAAGCTTTGCATTAATGTTTCATGCTGGAAGGAGCGAGTGCTTTAAGAACAGGACTTTGACAGGGCACACTACCTCTTTAAGATAGCGAAAAAAACCAAGAGACAGAGCAAAGAACACCGAGATCACAATGGAAGGCACCCCAGCCTAAGGTAATGACAAATGGGGAGGCCAAGACACCTTACCTAGGTACCTCCTACCTAGGTAAGATACCAAAATATCATGCCATTAACCTCGACTGTGTCGTTTCGGTAGTCCTCAAGCACGTCGGTATTGGATTTAGCGGCTTCACTCCATTGGAGCCTTTCGATTTCAGCGGTATCGAACTGATCCTCGTCTAACAGATCATCAGGGGTCGCCAAGTCGCCAGGGCGAAATCCGTCAACGGGGTTCTCAGACGTCAAGCTGCCGGTGTGGTTCTCCGAACGCCAGCGTTCAACCTCGGCGATCATTAGGAGTTTGACGTCCAGTACCGAAAGCGACTGGTCTATTAACTCGTCGGAGAGCTTCACCAGTAATCGAGTGTAAGTGTCGACTGCTATGTAGTCGACAATGATACGGTAATCAGCCCCTGAGACAAGTCTCTCATCATCTCGGACGACGGAAAGCACATCTCGAAGTGCTTCCTCGAGCACGGCGGGGGTACCTATGGTGGGCTAGAACGACCGTTGGTGATATACTTCAGGTCTAATAGCTCAAGTTGTCGCCGAGCGGTAAAGACACGGGGCGTATCGCTTCAACGCAGGCTTGACACTATCAACGAGAAGGTTAGAGAGGAGA
>Ga0247780_1000065_pt1 | contig 93561 bp, 49 predicted proteins | sample UWRJL079202R5_FD_179927 | JGI IMG/M metagenome (GOLD analysis project Ga0247780, IMG submission 179927) | Plant litter microbial communities from Arlington Agricultural Research Station in Wisconsin, United States - UWRJ-L079-202R-5 | ecosystem: Environmental > Terrestrial > Plant litter >...
AGATGTCTTCCCCCCCCCCCCCTCCCTTTCCTTCCCCGGCGATTCGGGGAGCTGGTGCTAACAAAAAGAGCTGCAGGTGCAAATTTCGCGCCCAGAGCGAGTGGAAGTCGGTCAATGGACGCATTATCATCACGTGCGAAGCGGTCAAGATCGATTGCATGAAGGAGCACTGCAGAGTGTCAATCGTATACCAGCAGGGCCAGGGAGGCGATGACAGCACAAAGGGCAATGGACACACGGATAATGCAGGTGGAGCTAAGTGACATGGAGGCGAAATCTCTTTGTTGTGGTGGGAATTTGGTGGCATTTCTTGGCAACAACACGAATAGCATAAGCTGCTGGACCATAAACACAAATAGCACAAGTTAAGTTCTGAGAACCAAATCAGACCCTCATGACACCAAGCGCGGCAGAGACGGTTGAAATGGGTAATTGCTTAGAACCCCCTGCACCGCAGCCTTGTGTGTGTAACCCGCAAGTACTATATCTGCATGTTCAAATATCTGGGCTGGTTATACAACAGGTGCAGGCTGTATATCTACGGATCTTATTACTCACTCCACTGTCAGTCAGTGCATTTGGCCCCAAATGCCCGGTCATCACGAACACGGATATATTTGAAAACATCTCCATGCTATCCTACTTACAAATATAATTCGTTTAGGCGTATCGCCTCTCCGTGCCGCATTCTCCAGCGCCACCCGTCCCGACAGCTGTGATGTCAAAGTTTCTCAGACAAAATAACTGCCCAAAGTCCTAGACAGGTGCTAATACGTGAGCATGTCCCCCCTAAGCAGTTCTGGTTCTTCACAATAGGTCATAGTGTGAAAATGAGATGACTCGTGCTGTCTTGAAGACCAGTCGGAACTCGTCGAGTTCAGGCGATAGGATCTTGAAGAAGCCTTGATACCCCCTCCTCGAGTCTCAGCAGAGAGATTGACATCCAATCCTCCTCCACAAAACTTGGCCCATTCCCCGCCATCCCAATCCTCTGGAGCAGCAGGTCCTTCGCGCAACTTTTATTGCCGCTGCTTTGTCCATCCTCACCAATAAAATCCACCGGCCAGACACCTGCCGAGCGAAGTCGATGCAACGAACCAAGCGAGGCCATAACCGCTTCTGCGCCACCGAACTCCCATTCCGGGAAGTGTTTGGCTCCCTGTATACTCTGGTACCGTAGCAGGAGCGCAGATGCCTCGATGGAAGTGTTTTTGTTCCTCGCCATCTTCTCCAGATTCTGCCGGAGGAACTGTTCTTGGTCTGCCGGGCTTTGGCGACAAACCAACGAGTCGAAGTAGTCGATGAGCACCATTGGTACCAGGTGATTATTTGTCCCGGGTCTCGCCCCCAGCTCTTGTGCGAGGAATTTGAAGACAGTTTCGAACTCAACCCATAGCTAACTTTGAAGTAGGAGCTTCCACACAGCTGTCCAAATCTCCGAAACCGGGTGTTTTGGGCCATGGAGCTTGCAGCTTGTGTTGTAGACATAATCGATTGTAATTTGCATCAAATTATCCCACCCGCGCGCCCTGAGACTAAGAAGCAAGGAGAGGATACAGTTGACGCTGCTTGGCTGCTCACAGCGGATAGCACGCCAGATGGCATGGAAAGCAGGGTCCAATATCTCCAGGATCTGGACTTTTTCGGAGCAAGAGAACAAGTGCCTGAGAAGGGCGTCAGTACCTTTGAGTGCGTCGTCGAGAGGGAGACCAGACGATGGACGAGGGCGATTCTTCCTCCAGCCCCAAGAGCGGAACCTTGTTGTGTACATCTTGGGGTTTTTCAGGTGAGGAGTTACTTTGCAAAATGTGTGACCTTATTGGAACTCATGTTGCGTTGAAGTTGTGCTTTTCTCTCATTTCAGCCATGACCTTTTTGAGCGTTTTGCGTTCCTTGAGATACAGGCGCTCCAACGCGGGTTTGACATTCTCCCAGTCACCAGGCTGCGCCCATTTCTTATGAACGATCCCGGTTTCCATGGTGACCAGAAAGCTGAACGGCCTCGGAAAGGGTAAAGAGTATATGATTGTGCAGTGTCGGACGTAGGGAGATGAGAGAGCCCTCTGCAACAAAATTCCCCTCCTTGGGGAGAGGCAGATGCAGGGGGGTGGTGACACAGCATGAGTCAGTATTCAGCCCAGCTGAAATGCATGGCAACTTTCCCACCGTCCATGAAGCGCGACCCCTCATTGGATGCCCTGCGCGAGGGAGCGCTCTGAGGCACAACCGTGCACTGAACCAAATTTCCGTGATTGCCGCTGGTGGATTTGGTTTTCCAGCCTTGAGTGCTTAGCTGGCTGGTGCTACATGCACTAATGCAAGCCACCATGGCTTCCATTGATTGACCTGTTGGTAATCACCCTCAGGTTTCTCTGTAGCATAACCCACGACCATCTTGGTCCAGACCAGCCAATCCCCGAGATCTGGAGGGCTATTTCAAAGCTTGCTCTTCTTGATCAGGTCAAATGTGAGTATGGCAGGCCAGAGGGGATTCCTCAGTCGGGCCTTAGATAGCATATGTGAAAACCAGAAGTGCTGGCCGATAAAACTCATGCTCTGACGTGGTTGTCGGATTGTCCTGGGAGATTCGACTGTCTCGGCAAGCGAGCAGATTTGGCGATGATGGAGCTCTCCTGGACAAGCGCTCTGAGGCACAGTCGTTTAAGCAGGCCGATTGAACTCGACACATCGATGTGCCTTTGGAACCTCATGGGAAAGGACTGACAGCAAAAATTTTTCGCGGAACTGTCGGCAGAACCATTGAGAACAAGGGCAAGCGGCATACCCAGCCGGTTGAATTGGGTATTTGTCCAGAACCCGGTGCAGCCCGGCCCCGTGTGTGCACCCGGTGAGCGCTAAATCTGCAGGTTCAAATACCCGGGCTGATTACCTACAGGTTTGCAGGCGGTCCTATTCCGGACTCCATCGTCAGTCTGTGGATTTGATCCCAGGTGCTCGCCTCTCACCAATATGGGTGTATTTGGGAACATTTCTCCGCAATCTCTATTTCTAGATGTGCTTTGTTTCAACATCCTCAGAACATTCAGTCTGGATTCTCTTTTATCGGCGATTAATTTGGAAAGTACCTAGTCTGGGGGAGTTCTATTCAGGGTCCAATTTACCGCAAGGCTACTTCGTGCAGATGGAGTCTTACACAGCCCAATTTCGGGCGCATGCAGCAAAACTACCACAGCTCCAATCCTTGGGGTTTACCATTACCCACAATAGACCTCAGCCCATTTCTGCAGGCGCTTATCAACCGTGAAATCTATATTTTGCTGTGCCTCAGTCGCTACGCTACGTATACAGTTAAGTTGCAATTCAACGAAATACCCCGCGGGAACTTGATAAACCCCAGCGGGTTTTGCCGCCCCCACGGCCACATCTAATATATCCGGTCAGACTTGATTATATTCACCGCCGCTTTTTTCAGGGACCTGTAGGGCGGAGGAGGTAAATATATTAGTGGGACTAAGGTAGGTAATTACGGCAGGGCCTGTAGATGGGCTGTATGCGCTGGTTATGTCATATAGGGGTTGAAGCGATTCCTTCCGCTGTATGGTGAGATTGAGAACACTATCTGAAGCTCGTGAAAGGACACTAGATGTCTCAGCGATGGTGTCTGCAGCCTTCATTCGACGAGTAAAGGCGGTAAGCGCAGCATATTGCTTTGGAGCGGTAAGTGAACGTGAGGTAAATCGTATCTGCAGTGGTGATGTCCAATATACGAAGCTGACATGCAGGTTATAGGGTCATCAGAAAAGGCCGTACGGCCGGGCTGGCTAGTACGGTGACTCAATGACATAAAGTATAAAGTTGACGGCATCTTTTGTTCTGGACACCATCACAATCCCTCATCAGCTTCACTCTTCAGCCCTCCACTTTCTAACTTTTCAACGTTCCTGCCAATCCACCATCAACCATCAAGATGCTGTTCAACACCATCACCATAGCCGCTCTCCTGGCCTCTCCCATCCTCGCCATGCCCTCTCCAGCGGGATTCAACACCACGGCTCTCGCCGGCTCAGGACTCATCGTCCTCGAGACCATCCCGCAAGGCGACGACGGCGTCATCACCATCTACGGCACCGACCCCGCCTTCCTCGCATCCCCCGAGAGCGACTCGGCCCCCTCTCGCCTGGCGCGCCGCTGCGGAAGCAACCAGGTGACCTGTGGCAGCGGCAACGTACCTCCGCTGGCGGCATGCACCGACCTCATCAACCAAGTCAGGGGCAGCTCGCGACTGCTGAGCTCCTCGCCTCGCAGTCTCTGCCTGAGCCGCAGCGGCAAGCAGTGCTGTATCAGCTGGTCGAAGGACATCGGCAGCGTGCGTGAGTCCGATCTGCAGAACGCCGCGAATGCCGTCAAGAACAGGTGCCTTGCGGATGGGCTGTCGGGCTTGGCGCGGGATGTGTCGATCAATAAGCAATGCTTGACACAGTGTCTTAGCAACCGCCCCAATGGGTGCTCGTAGGCTAGTAGAGGAAGGGGGTCGTTACTGTGAATTGAGATGGCAGACTATCGAGTCAGGGCGAAGGGGCTCTCCCAAACCGCGAAAACTTCATAGGTTAGAGAGACAGACAGGAATGAAAAGAAGAACTCAGAAACCCCAATCGTCTAGGAACATAACCTCTCCTCTCCTTCGTAGCTCGCCCACGCTGTCCTCCTCCAGTTCACCATAGCCAGCACCCACGACACTTTCAAGCATACTGTTGGCCATTGCCGTGAGCTCTCTTGTCACGCACCATTCGCCCAACCGCGCTGCACAGCCAGCACAGTCAAGAAACAGCCCGATCCAGTCCAACCTTGGACGCAAGTGCAACTTGGCGTACCTCCCCGCTAAAGATTGAGCATGGGCCAAACACCACCTGAGTCGAACAAGGTCTTCCTTGGAGGAAGCTCTGATGCCGGCTGTGAGAGGCATTTCTCTTGCTATGACGTCTATCGCATTCTGGAAAGCCACTCGTGTTGCTTCAAGTGCCGGGGTTTCGTATCCTCCAAAACCTTGGAGCTTGCCGATGACGAACTGTTGGACAACTCGATGCATCACCATCTCGGTAGTTGATGTTTCTTGTGTGTCTGTCTTTCGGGCAAGTAAAAAGACGGACATCAGTTCCTGTAAAACAAGTCTTTCGCTGTGATAAAGGATACAATGTTAGCATCATGTCCGTACTCCTCCTTTCGATCCCAACCGGTTAAGACTGTCACTCACCCCTGTGAACGGTCGAACAGACCAGACCTCGTATTCATACTGCAACCGCCCTAGTTAAGAAATGTAACAGTTTTAAGAATCGTCTTCTCATCCAAGACGTCAGGGTTAAGGAATGCTAGCATATATAGCACATCCAACACTACAGTTAACAAACGAGCAAGAGTGTGGCAAAACGCGGTAGAAAGGTCTACCAGATACGGCAATCCGCAAAGTACACACCCCAGAAGCTCTAAGTGCTGTTCAAATTCGTCCAGAACTTCCGATAGTGAAATGCCAGGTTCTCAAGTGTAGCTATTCACGTGTTAGAGGGCAAGTGGATGGAAACCAAGAACGTGGGTCATCACTCCTACAGACACCACATCCAAACCCTTATGGTTCACCATAGTGGCAGTTGTCGTCGATATGGTCTAAGGTGCTTCAGCGCTGCTAAGTTACAAGAGAAGATTCACCGCTTCAACCTGTGTAAAGGGTGGTACTATGATAGTGGTCACCCCCAGGGTTACGATTCAGTTCCAAGACGTGATGAGAACAGCAGAACCCATTACTCTACTAGACTGTGGGATGTATCCAGACAGCTCTGCTAACTCAAGATCAAGGTCGTCAAAGACAAGTAGCCAAGGGGATGCTGCGAGAAAAGGTCAGTGTGAAGTTCATAGGGTTGAAAATAGGAATCATACACGATACCTCAAGCCATTACTTATCTTAGACATTGCAGATTGTCGGTTTGGTCGAAGCAGGTAGTCCTAGACGTTTATTAAAAGAAACAAAGGACTTAACAATCGATGAACTCAAATACCCTTTAATCCACCAAACCAAAAGTTGACTGTTCAGAATACTTTCTGGCTAAAAAGGTCTTTCCAATACCCCCAAGCCCACAGAGTACGCAAATCAACACCTCGCCTAGAGAACGAGAGCTTTTCGAGCCGAGAATCCGTTTGATAGCATCCAGGATGTTGTCGCGCCCGGTGGTCGGACCCGTGTCATTGTGGGGGGATGAAATATCCATCGTCCATAACCTTGTTATTGAGTCTTTGTCCCTTGGCGTGGGCAACCAAATGTTTGGCTGAGCCGTGGGGGTAGCCTGCGCATGGGCCTGGGCTTCCCGATACACCGGTGACGACAAAAGAATCCCATCGAAAGTAAACTGGACCGTACTCATAGTAATTACAGCCTCTGTCTCAATAACACAACGGTTGACGAGGCTTCGGCGGCTGGAAGGGGTTGACTTGATATCCTCCTGCAACTGGCGTACAACGTTTGGTACCTGATCTACCGAACTGTGACAAAATTAGTACCTGCTCGACATCGTTGTGGTTTTCCGAAGGCCACCCCTTCGTTGATTACTTGCAGTGTTACTGTATCCACCAAGAGGTGGAGATGGGTTGTAAAACGTTGGAGGGTTTGGAGTTGCTCCTGCAAGCGGTCCTGGTTCATCACAACCCTGGCTCTTCGACCGCGACCCAGGGCGTCTCCACTTGCAGTACCGGCGATGGCGCTGGCCTCTTCGATGATATCTCGCACGGCGTCCGAGTATTCTTGGCGGATTTCCACCAAACCAGCGAGGGTCGCTGTCTCAATCACAACTCCGGAAGACAGCCAGTAGCTTATATTTTGGGAGGCAAGCTCGGCCGTCCTGCAGACCGATCTTATTGTCCTGATCGTCTTCGGTGCTGCGTTGTATCTCTCTTTCAGTTTGCTGAGGGCTTTGGGGACGGAAACACATAGCCCAGCAAGCTGGAGGGCGACGCCCGCCACGCTTACAGCCGAGATAGGGTCCATTGTCCGGGCGAATTTAAAGTCTGGGGACCCCGACAGGGTGAGGTTGCGAGGGAAGAAAAAGTGCCCGGTCCCGTTGTATGTGGGTAGTCAAGAAAAGAGACTGATCTGGTTCTTGCTACGTCACATACTAGGAGAAAAGGATGCGGGGTATTAATCTGCTTATTGGGGTGCCTTGTCGTGGACGCAGACACTTTTCGGCCATTCACTCGCCAGTTGATTGAAGCAGGGCTTACTAGTACCGAGCCAGCGCTGCATGGCTGACGTGTGATTGAAATGACCGACATCACGTGCGATTTGAGGAAAGCTCCGCAAGTTGGGTACCAAGGTAGAGTTATTTACTGTCTCCCTCGATAGCTCGGTCACGCGATAATCATCTACAGCTACATACATCTATTAAAAGCCAAGATCCATCATATCAGTATATTTAAATGTACACCTACTTCAGAAACCTCACTCTCGCCTCGTGAACTGGAAAAGGGAGCATGCCGATACCGGACCCAAATCGGGCCAAAACCACAGCCCCCGACTCGCCCAATCCGCCCGACCACGGTACCGACCACGGTACCGACCATGCTGTGCCTGCGACCATGACGAAACTGACCGGAAACTTGCAGCACCTAGATCTCAGCGAACTCTGCGAGAAATGTTCACCCATCTTCAAACGACTCCCGCAGGTAGGCCGCAACCTCTATTATGGGACTCTGGTCGATTGCGAAGACTTCCGCCACTGGGACAGCCAGAAAGACCTGAAAGCATCGGCTTCCCAGGGCTGTCGTTTGTGCATACTATTTGCGCATGGCCTCCGGGAGTCCGGGCCGCAGTGGACCTATTTCGGACCAGTTCCAAAAGCCTATCGGAATGTAGGCATCGTCAGGGCGCAGAAGCGAGACCCGAAGCCCGGCGGGGAGGACAAGAAATCGAAGTGGCCCGCCATCTGGGACCTGAACCTTCACATCCCGGGCGAAGTCACAGAACCTGGGAACGGTCTTTTCTCTTTTGTAGAATTGAAACGACTCGGTGATGATTCGGGTATGAGTTCCCTTACAACCCAAATGGAGACTGGTAGCCACTGACTCTTGTAACATGTACCAGCAGGTCTCCCCCCGTACCACGGTTACAAACCAGGGACAGGCACCAAGGACCTTGGACTCATCCGCCACTGGCTCGAGGCTTGCACCAAGACGCACAAGGAATGCAAACCAAAAACCCACACAGCGCCAACCCGTCTCATCGAAATCGCAGGAAATACGCAGAGACTCCGCCTATCGTCAGACCTCACCACCCCCCCGCGCTACGTCACCCTAAGTCACTGCTGGGGCAAGATCGTCCCCCTACGGCTCCTGCAGGACAACCTCGTTGCGCTGCAAGATGACATCCCCACCACCCAGCTCAGCAAAACCTTCCAGCACGCCATCGAAGTGACGCGCGAGCTCGGGCTGAAATATCTCTGGATCGATTCCCTCTGCATCATCCAGGATTCGCCCTCGGACTGGGAGTCCGAAGCGGCCACGATGGATGACGTCTACAGCGACTCGTTCCTGACCATCATAGCCGCCAGTGCCCCCGACGGCAGCACGGGCTGCTTCTTCGACCGCGACCCGCAAACGGTGTCCATGTTCGGGGTCCTCATGGGCGATCCCGCGGGTAGCGAGCAGAGGTTGTACGGGTGTCTCCCCGGCAAGCTCTACCAGGACTGCGTGACGGTGAGCCCGCTCGCCAAGAGGGCCTGGTGTCTGCAGGAGCGCTATCTCGCGCATCGCAAGGTGTTCTTCAGCGACAGACAGCTGGTCTGGCAGTGTCGCGAGTCCATTGCTTGCGAAACTTTCCCGAGCGGCACGGACCATTACGACCGCGACTTTGACTATGCCTCGTGGGCGGAGTGGTGGCGCACCGTCCAGGCGTACTCGGCGACGGAGATCACGTACAAGACTGACCGGCTGGTTGCATTTTCGGGGGTTGCTAGTCGGTTGAGGTCTGTCTTTGGGAGCGAGTACTACGCCGGGCTGTGGGAGAGGGACCTACCGAGACAGCTGCTGTGGGCGACGTTCGAGACCGGGAGAGCTAGACAGACTCCGTACGTGGCGCCGAGTTGGTCCTGGGCCTCAGCGCACCGGATGATATACTATCCCGCCATGGGGGAATACCATCCCCCGCGGGTCCGCGTTGATTCCGTCGACGTCGTCCCCCAATCCAAGGAAAGTCCTTATGGGCAGGTCACGTCAGCAGCTCTCAAGCTTACGTGCCTTCCCATGGTCTGCGGTCACCGCCGAGGCTCCGGCTGGCATCCGCCTGTGCTTGGAAAGGGGCTCTGGGAGGCGAACGAGGTTTCGTACTCGGAGGGGCCAGTATACTTCCTTCTTGTCCTTGAATCGCTCTCGGGGTCGGAGATGGTGGGAGTCTGTCTCGAGCAGACAGGACTCCGGCCTGGCGAGTTCCAGCGGGTGGGTGTCTTTCGTGTGGTGGGCACGGCTTGCGAGTCCTACAAGGCTCTGATGGCAGAGGGAGGAGAGTTTCTCGCTGATGAGTCGGTGTACGGGGGTGCTGCAACGTGGATTGAACAAGCCCAGAAGTGTTACAGGATCACCATCGTTTGACGAGTACACGTGGACAGAAGGGCGAGCAGGGTCTGAGAAGAGATCTCGCAAGGATAATGAGCTTTCAACATGGCAGTAGACCGATACATACTAGTAGCACAACTTGAGTGGTTCAGACATAAATTAGTGCCTAATTACCACTGAATTACAATACCTATCAGAAATGAACCTCAATCTCAATCAGCCAACAATGCAACCCCCAAAGACAATAATTTGACCGCCAAACTCCGCCCAATGCATCAACAATTCCCACCGTCTAACTCCATTACCCCCCTTTCACCCATCTCGGTCAGATACCTACCCAACCCCCTTGCATACCTAGGTAGATAAGGACTTAAAGCTTAAACCCATCCCAGCTCTTAACCCGATCATCCACCTGAATCAACCCCGGCGCAGCAAGCGTCGCCGCCACCACCTCGCCCGGCGCCGCAAACTTGCCCGACGTAGTCAGACTCGCGACCGTCAAGCCGACCATCTCGTTCGCGCTGAACGGAAACTCCGCCTCAAACGTTGCCACCCGCCCGCTCCACTTAACGTTGACAATGGGCATCGAGATTGGCAGTAGCTGGCCCGAGAAGTAGGTGACGAAGAGGCCGTTGGGCTTCCCGACGTAGGAGTCGGCGGCGGCCACGCCGGTGGTGTCGACGGAGAAGGAGAGGTGCTGGTCGCGGGGCTCGACGTTGGTGCCGCCGGCGCCGGAGAGGACGTTGAGAGGCGTGAAGATGGGGAGCTTGATGTTGCTCAGGGGGAAGGGGCACGAGCCGGGGACGATGAACTGCTGGAGGGCGGAGAAGGCGAAGGCGGCGACGTTGGTGGTAAGGAAGGGTTTTTCGGAAGGCTTCTTGGAGAGGAGGATGCGGTAGAAGCCTTCTTGCTGTCCTTCTTGGCCGAGCGAGGCGGTCACGCCGCGCACGGGGCCGACGTCGCCGTTGCGGGCGAGGGTTTGCGCGGCGTCTTGGAGTGTGCCGAGGACGAGGTCGGTGAAGCGCTCGGCGAGGGCGATGGCCTCGTAGATGTTGGAGGTCGGGAACTGGTACTTGCAGGGCACGGGGACGAAGGCGTTGAAGTTGGCGAGTGTCTTTTGCGCGTTGATGGCGTGGAGTTTCTCTTGCTGGGGGGTTGTTAGTGGAAGCCCAAGAAAAGAAGGGAAAATGGGGAAGTAACATACTGCGAGGACCGTCTCGAGAATGTCGAGCAGCTCGTCCTTCTTCTGGGGGTTGGGCAGGGTGAAGCCCGGGACGTTGTTGGTGATGTTGGCAACGAGCGACGAGAAAAAGGCGACCTCGAACTGCTCGTTGAAGGCAATGAGCTGGAAGACCGGGAACGAGCTCTCGTTGACCTTGGCCGGTGGTGGCGCGTTGGAGAGCGTGCCGTCAGCGATCTGCTGGATGACCTTGAGCTGGTCCGGGCTCGGGTTCGGGAAGCCGTCGTCGGTCGGGATGACGAACGGCGTCGGTGCCGCACCCCCAGGCGCACCCGCACCCGCCGGTCCAGGCGCGTGCCCCGCTGGCGCTGCAGCCGCCAGACCCGCCAGAGCGGTCACGGTGGATAAGACAGTCGACAAATACATCTTGAGCGATTTTCTGACGATCTTCTTGGCAAATGTGAAACAGGAAATAAAATAGTAGGAAAAATTGTAGGAAATAAACAAGCGAACCACTCGAATGATGTGTTTGAGACAGGGAAAGAACTCCCACTGAGGTGCCACACGTCTATACTTATTATACCGTGCCGCTTCCAAATTGTCAGCACGCACTTTGCACCGAACTAATCAGTGAAGAGGCGCAGGCACCCAGTTTACCGGGTTCTCAGCTTCCGCCTGCTCGCGGGAGATTTTTATTCACATTTGTCTTTTGACAGCTGCGGCCATCTCACGCGAGACTGTCGCTGCCCAGTGCTCCGGCCTAAATTTGGCTGACGGCATGCTGGCCGACGTGGCGCAGCGTGCACGGCTGCTCGGTTGAAGACCCATAGGGCTGGATCTGGGGTCTGCGACTGGCTCGCTTCCGCGCTCCTTCCGTCTTCCAAAAAAAAGCTTGTTCGCTCTCACTGGCTCGACCCGGCAGGCCAGGCCAGAGTGAGCAAACGAAATGAAGTGTGCGGGTCGGCCGCTCTAGCGCTTACTGATGGCGGTCGGCGTTGTTGGTGCCAGCTGTCGCCATCACGTCCTCTTCCGACTGCGAAGTGCGAGGCGCTCTCTTGCGAAATGGAACGGAATCGCCTCTGTGCGACAAATCCTCGGATTGACAAATCGACGTTGCACCCCAGGATACTAGTAACCGCCCCGCATAATAGTAACCGTTTTCCGTCACAATTGGTGTATTTAGCTGCATCCTCGTCCGTCGTCCCGCAACACCAGTGTTGAACGGTTCCTGGCAGCGTCGCATGGAGCGGATGCGGAGCCACGGTGAACTGCAGCGACGTCCGGGTTCCCCAGCTCCAGCTCGTGGCGGCGCAGTCGTGAAAACACCAAGATGTTTGCAGGGACACCGCCCGACGAGGCCGGAATTGCTTCGCCTTTTGTTTGGGCGCCAAGAGCTCGAAGCGGATGGTGCACCGTCCAGGCTCACCTGGTATTCGTGCCAAGCCTGCCATTGATGTTTGTGCAATGCCTGGCCGGCCCGACAATCGCATCGCCAGGCTCACACTGCGGTCGGGTCAGCGTCAACCCAGCCGAGAACCAAGCCGTCGGACCCCAGAGCGGCCATCTGACATGCACCACACCACACAGCGCCGCTCCAGAGAAGCACCAGTTGAAGCTTGGCATTTTACGAGACATCACCCGTCGTGGAGGTTCAGGTGGCTTGGCGTTCCGGTGTTTGTCCTTGCACTCCGGGTCCACGTCATACAATGACAAGGACTTTCTCGAGCACACCGTCCCCGCCATCGCTGACTCCGGCGCCGGCAGTTTATTCACAGCGTTATTTATCAGCAGAGGCTCCAGGTCAACTGGCGTGACTGAGATCCATCTTCTCTTGGCATGACTGTGACGGATGCCCAAAATTTGTCAAATAGCCGCTTCTGGAAGGAGCGCCCCTGGACAAACCGCGCAAAGCTTGGCATATCTCGTCGCGGCGCTGATCTTACCGGAATTGCCTCCGCCTCGACCGCTGGCTCATTTCGCGCCCCGGTGGGCCAGCGGGCTCGGGCGGGGGGTTCGGCAGCACTGCACCCCTGGAAGCCCTGCCCGCAGCGCGGCGTGGCCCAATCAGGGAGGTCCCCCACGCCTGGGCGCCGAGATTCTCTCCGCCACGATAATCGCAATGTACGAAATCTCGTCTTTTGCCGTGTCTTTAAAGTTCTCCATCCCCAAGGCCTGGACCGGTAAAGACTAGATCCATTCTGACAATCCAGATCCCATATTTCCCCTTTCCTTCAAGTTGCGCTTTCCTTGCTGTTATTTCTCAAATTTCAAGTTCCCACCAAGACTCGAACACCCCCAGACAAACAAACAAACAAACAATGGCCCGCCTCCTCTCCCTCGTCGCCCTCCTCGGCACCGCGCTCGCCCACGAACACCACGGCACAACCCTCTTCCCGCGCTCCTCCTCCTCCGACCTCCCCCCGCCCTCCTTCGGCTACCACGGCCTCTCGGGCCCCCTCAACTGGCACAACCTCAACCGCACCACCAACTCCCTCTGCGCCAAAGGAACCCACCAATCCCCTATCGACCTCTCGCCCGCCCACCTCGCCTCCCCTTCCTCCGCATCGCACTCCAACTCCAAACCGAAGTTCTCCGTCGCCCCCGCCCCCCACGGCGCAGACTTCCTCAACCTCGGCACGACGGTCGAAGTCCTCTATCCGAACGGGACGTACACCAACGCCGGAAAGACCTCGAAGCTCGCGCAGTTCCACTTTCATAGCCCCTCCGAGCACAGCATCGACGGGGTGTATTATCCGCTGGAGGTCCATTTTGTGTTCCAGGCGGAACAGGATGCGTCGCTTTCGGTGGTGGGGTTTTTGATTGATATTTCCGGCGGGGAGGGGGAGAGTGGGCTGGAGGTGAATGTTGGTGGGAAGGGTGATGGCAAGGGGGGTGAGAGCGAGAGGCTGCTGCAGGTGTTGGCGAAGAGTCTCGGGGAGATTGAGGGGCGGGGCAACGAGACTATTACGGCGCCGTTGGGGTTTGAGGGGGTGGAGAGGCATTTTGAGAGAGAGGGGGTTTATCAGTGAGTTACTTCCTGGGTTTTGAGTGGGAGCTGAGAGAGGATAAAGTCTGACTGACATGGTAGATACGCTGGGTCGCTTACCACGCCGCCGTGCTCCGAAGGGGTTTCGTGGACGGTGAGCGCGAAGCCATTGCATGTCGATATCAAGGCGTTCAATGCGTTCAAGGAGGTGCTCAAGTTCAACGCGCGGTATACGCAGAATGGGCCAGGCGGAGTGAATCTACTGCAAAATGCTGCTGATACTCTGCACTAGAGGCAGTTGAGATGGTACTTTGGGTTATGCATAGGGGCTGGCGGGCATGGATGGCGACTTGGATTCGGGTTTGCATTTCACGTTTGGGGGGCTCATCGGCGTTGGGTTTGAACTGGTTTGGTTACAACATATTCACAACGCATGGATGGTGGATTTGGACACAGATAGCGACATCATTAGATTACTTTCGTCACCGACTTAATCACCGAATATTCTCTAGATACAAAAAACAACTGTTGAAAAACGGCGAGAAGTTCGATGCCAAGCCAACCGTGCAGTTGATATTGGTGGGGGCCGTGACATCTTTTCCGATCACAACCTCACGTCAGCCTCCCGACCTGGGTGCCGACGTGTTCGTCAAGTCCGAGGTCAACGGTGTTCCCCAAATTAGACCGGCGCGGTGATAATGGGTACGCGGTCGTAGTTTGGGTTAGTTGCTAGCGTCTCCGGTCGATATCTTGGGCTTGGTCTACACAGGGTCGGAATCTGCACGTAATTGGGGGCAACCGCGTGGCGGGCCTGTTTTCCGCGGCCACCGACGCGGTCTATTCTCCGCCACCCATGACCGACGGCTTGGTGTTTGTCTTTAAGTGGCTTGGACTTGTTTGCCAGAGCATTGGGAGTTTTAAGCGCCGAGCGCGCTTGTTTGGATCCCAGCCACGAATTCCAAGCTGTCAAACTGCAGCGGCAGTTCTTGGCGCTCAGGCGCGCAGGCGCCTTACCGCTCCAGGCTTGCCTGGAGCGCAGGGGCCTTGGATCATGTGCTCTCCCCACACACAGGGAGCTTCCATTTATATATAACTGGGGAGTGCTTCACACTCCCCTTTTCTACCAAATCAAGTCACTTTACAACTGCACTTCCGCTGCTCCTAAGCCCCTCATTCCTCAGCCAAAACGTTCCACAGTTATAAGCCCAGCTCTATCCGACTAAGCAAAGTATAGAACTAATTAATTAAGACGCTTACAAGTAACGCCCTCTGCAAAACCCTTTTACTAATCCTCCGAATTGCCTATTATAGTAGAAGAAAGCGCCTTTTACCAGAGTATTCCAGCTAACAGTCAGAAGCTTAAGAGCGCGTAAAAGTGGCCCTCTTAATTTAAGACTCTTAAATATTACGTAATAAACTAAGGGATCTAGCACCTAATTAATCCTGCTACTCTTAACACAGCTAATCTGTATATTAAACTAATCGTTCTAATAATCTATAAGCTTATTAGTAAGCATTAAAAGAAGGTAACTAAATTATACATCTTCACCCATAAATACTGGGAGTTAACAGCCCTATCTTTAAAGATAGTTAAGGATAAGTATTACAACCTGCACCCAACACAGGCCTTAAGAGGACTGGCGCAGGTTAAGACAGAACGTATAGCAGGACACTAACAGGTAAGGGGCGTTCCAAAGACGGCTTGTTAAGCTAACACTCTTAGACGGGGGGTTTAATGTCACTGTAGGTTGCTGTCACTATAATGCATAGAGGTAAGTTTAAATAGTAGGATATAAATGAATAATTAAATATTAGCGTGAGGAACTAGAGTCCCTTACGGTGGTTGTGGATATAACTATAACTATTTATACTAACTAGCCAGGAGTACCTTATACCTTGCTTAGTGGTTTGTTACTTAGTAAAGGATTAAGTAACCTGCTATTAAGCACCTCTTACTTTAAGGTCTTATAAGTGCTTAGTAAGTAAGCACTCCTGCTAAGACTAAGTAACTGCTAGTTAGTTATAGGGGCTTTAGGTCTTTACACCCCTGGCTTAGTGTGTAATACTGTATATACTGTCTTCTTACACTATTCCTTATGCGGGGGATTTATCAGGCCGCTCCGGCCCAAGTGACGGTCTGTAGGGTCGTTACACGATTCCCTCTTTTTAACATTCTTTTCCTATAAAGAATCTTAATAAGGGCGTTCCTTCTTTCTTAACGTAATTATACCTGCTAACTGTGTGTAAAAGTGTATTTTGAAAAACAGCACCTCTCGTCACCGTAACCTTACAGACTTTACTTTAACTTTTAAATCGTAAATGTCACCTTATAATTATTATTCTTTAAAATCACTTTCCTGTCTTATTATTATATAATTAGACAGTTATTCTAAATACTTACTAACGGGAGCTTCGTCTTTATATAACATGTTCGGTTACAGTAACGTTTTCCTTTAACGGCTCCTTTCTAAGAAGCGTTATCTTAACACTAAATATAATGTTATTACACGGAACTTAAAGCTGAAAACTTAAAAGCTCTATAAAGCCGTTACCTAACTTAAACGGATTAAGGTTTAACGCTGCAGGATGGAAGAGCGAGCCTTTTCCACATTTAATTAAAAAGTAAAGATCCTTCGTTTCTAGGAGTAGGAGGAGGCCCGTCTGGTTACTCCTCCTAAAGCTAGTAAGTCCTTTAACTAAGGGGGCTTTTTAACGGGAACACCTGCCAGTTCTCTTTTTAAAGGGTCACCCTAGCTGATAACTTCTTCTTAACTTAATCCGTAGCTCCTTTTTCCCGTATATAAAAGGCGGCCCCTTTTTTACTGACTTATTTTTATATAAAGCTTTATTAAGAGCTTTAAAGGTCCTTTTAACCCTAGTTAAGGGTTTTAATAAATATCCTCCCATACTTATTAAAAAGTTTCTTACCACTTTTTAGGTTTTAAGTCCCACAGTGGTCTTACTCTTTAATATAGTAATTTAAATGTTAGATCTTATCTTATTTCTAATTCTTATTATTAACTTTAATTAGTTTAAATTCTTCTAATAAAACTTTATAATCAGGTCTGGGCACTTAAGATTTTTAACCAGTTCCCACAAGTTACTCTCAGGGCCGTAATCTAACTACTTAATAAGATATTTAAACGTGTTCTTCCCTTTTCGTAAATCTATAACTTCCTTAACGTCGTATTTGTCCTTATCAACGTCGATCTTAATCTTCTTTTCTAGGGGAACTCCCTTTAAGGCGGGTTTTAAAAGTGAGGTGTAAAAAACCTTAATCTACACCTTTATACTAATAGGTAAGTCTAGTTTATAATTAAAGGTGGTGACCTTTTTCTTAACTTAGAATAGTCTGTACTTTTTAAAATTAAGCTTCTTACTAAGTTATTTTAAATACAGGTTTTATGAAAAAAGGTAAATATAATCCCCCTTTTAAAAAGTCAGTCCCTTAACTTATTTATTATTATAATAAAGTCCTTTTTTAAATATTAGCTGTTTAGTTTAATGTTTATTAGTAAACTTCTTTATCTATTTACGTGTAAACTTAAGTTCGGCTTATAAGTGGTTATATAGTTCTTATATCCAGTTTACACAGACTGTAGCTTAAGGGGTGCTGGTAGGCGGGCTTTAACGGAGCTTAGGCTCCTTACTGTAATTAGTGAAAAATAGTGACACACTTATTAACTTAATTAACGTTATATTATAAGTTATCTGTGCTGTTAGTAACAGTTTAAGTTAATTATCTTATTTAAAGTTAACGTAAGCTTAAAGATACGTTATAAGTATTTAATTAACTTATTCCATCTAACCATTTGTTTATAGGTGGAAAGTTATTAAAAGCTTACTCTTTATACCCATTCTTTATATTAGTCTTTATTAGAACTTTAATATAATTAGCTTATCTTAATCTGTAATAATATTATTTAATTAAAGGTGTCGTAAAATTACCTTTTTTTTAAAGATATAAGTAAGTTACTCCACTGTTATGTCTTTTAAGGTTAGTAGAAAGTAAGCCCATTTTATTAATCTGTTAATTATTATAAGGATCTGGTTATAAGTGACTCTTATAACAGGGTCCCTAAACTCTGGGATCCTAATAATAAAGTTAAGTGAGATTAAATTTTATAACGCCTGTGGTATAGGGAGTGGTTTAAGAAGTTTATAAGGTTTATAACACTGATTTTACTTTTAATAGCAGATATTACAGTTATTAACCATTTCCTTAACTAGTTTCTTTATTCCCAGGAAGGTATATACTTATTAGGCCTGTATAAGAGTTTTAGCTTGGCTTATATATCCTTTAAATCGAGACTTATAAACTTATTAAATGTACTTTTTTTATTTATCTAAGTTATAAACGTACAGTTTCTTTTAATATTAAAGCTTTACTTTTAATTTAAACACGTTATTTACACCTTTTAGCAGCTGTTCCAGCTAATAACCAGTTTTATTATAATTTAGATATATTAGGCACTCCTTCCTATAATTTTACATATGCCTTAAGAAGTCTCCTAAGGGGCACTTATACTTATAAGTTCCTTCTATTAACCTTCTTACTTAAAAGTCTTATTATTACTAATAGATGTTATACTTTATTTATAAGTTTATACAGACGTTAATAGTTTATTTTAGGGTTTAGTTATCTAATATTTACAGTATATACTCTAATATACCATTCTTAACTTTGTTAAATATAATAATAGGGATTAAGGCTAGATTAGTATCCTTATAGTCCTGTCTCCGACTAAAAGTATTAGTTTACCTATTATCTTTTCCTTTAACGTGGTGAATCTGGAAGTGGAACGGGGCTATTAGTTCTGCCTATTATGCCTGCTATAGGTTAAGTTCTTTAATTAAGAAGTACTGGAGGTTATTATAATCCGAGAAGACCTAAACTGGTTCTTCTATGTTATTTAAATACAGTACCCACTTAGTAAAACATTAAATAATCGCTATTAATTCCTTATTATAAATTAGATATTATAAGGTTAAATTATAGATTCTTTTTAATAAGAAGGTAACTAGGTAGCGTTTTTTATTATTTTAGATTTAGTTAAGTTCTCCACTAATTACGAATTTTAAAGAGTCAGTCTTAACTTAAAAAGGTTTAAAGAAATCAGGAAGGGTTAGGATTAACACTGTAATAAAGGTGTGTTTAAGGTCTTTAAACGCCTTTTACTGTTTATCAGTCTATTTAAACAGCTTTCCCTTACCTGTAAGTTTATAAAATGGTCTTATAATTTTCATAAAATACTTAATAAAACAGTAATAAAAGTTTGTAAAGTTAATAAAGGCTTATAACTCTTTTTAATTCCTTAAAGTAAGCTAGTCTCTAACTACCTTTATCTTCTCTAGTTACATTTTAAGCTTTTTAAGGGTTACTTTAAACTTTAAATAGTTTAGTTCCTAAACGTAAAAGTGGCTCTTCTTTAAGTTCACTATTAGCTTTACTTTTTTAAAAACTGTTAAAACCTGTTATATATGTTTTTAATATTCTTTTAAAGTTTTAGAATAAACTAGAATATCGTTTAAATATATAAAGATAAATTTATTAAGGAAGGGGTGGAGGATATTATTAATAAGGCCTTAAAAGGTTGTAAGGGCGTTTATTAATCCTATTAGTATAATACAGTATTAGTAATACCTGTTACACATCTAAAAGGCCGTCTTATATTTATCCTTTTCCTTTACTCTAATATAGTTAAACCTTATAAGGAAATTAAGGCTGGAGAATTAATTTACTTTAATAATCCGTTTTTACATTTCTATAATAAGTAGTAATAGGTAACGATTCTTAATTATATCTTTATTTAACGTTTAATAATTAATAACTATACGTAGCTTACTGTTTTCCTTTTTTAAGATAAACAGCATTAGGTACCTTACCGGGGATTAAGACTTTATAATAAACCTGTTCTTCAGGTTCTCCTTAATATACTCCTTTAAGGCCTTAACCTGCTAAGGGTTTAGATAATAGGGCTGGAAGTTATAGAGTTTCACTCCCAGCTTTAACTTAATTTTATAATTTTACAGTCTGTAGTCTGGTAATTATAGTATTTTTTTTTAAAACAGGGTAAACTTCCTATATTCCACAGGTACCTTAAATAAGTTAACTTCTTTACTTATCTATAAGTTAACTTCTAGCTTCTTTCCACTTTTTAAATCGTTATTTAAGTAATACAGTAAACCTTCTAATCCTTTAATTATCTTAATAAACCTAACCTAAACTATACTTAGTTTTAAGGGTTTAGTGTGCTTTTAAGTACTTTATATATCTTTAAAACGGTTTAAAGCCTTTTTAACTTTCTTTAAACAGTAATCATAGTTAGGGGATTTGCTAAAAGTGAGGTGGCCACTCCTTTAATTAATTATAGGGTTATACTTTTCTAGCTAAGGTAAACTTAAAATTATATTATATTTTATAACTGGTGTAACGTTAAAATCTATTTATTATTTATCTTTATCCACTTTAATTAAAAGTGGTAAGTAATAGGTAACTTTACCGTTATTATACTGGTATAGGCCTTCTTCTCTATTTTAAATGGGAATAACCTTTTTATACTCTTTATTAGGGAGTTTCCTTTAATTAATTAGTAAGGGGTGTATTAGGTTAAAAGCATTTCTGCTATTAATTACTGTTTTTACCTTAAATAGCCTCCCTTTTCCGTTTATTATATTGATATTAATAGAATAATACTTATACTTTTTTATTATTTAAGTTATAATAATCATCTGTCCTTAAGGTCTTATTCAGCCTAACCTCTAAATACCTCTTCTTCTTCTTAGGGTTTTTACTAACTAGTAAATTACTAGTTTCTAGCCCTTTTAAAGGGCCTGTAGCCTTTTCTTAATTCCTTTTAGAAAAACAGGCAGCTTTAATAAACTTAGTAATTAACCTTTCCTAGGTTTTTATACCTTAGTGTCCAGTTGACTTTAAATGGTATAATATTCTTAAAATCTTTAATAAGTTAATAATACATTTTATAGGCTTAAATTACAGTAATATCTTTTTACTCTTAGATTTATTAATAATCTTCCTGTTTTTACTATTCCTTAGTTTTTCCGTTAAGATGTAGTGAATACGTTGTGACTGGGCAGTTATTAAATACCCCTCTTTACTAATATATAATAAGGGCTTAATTAACTATAATGACTTTCTACTTATTATTAGATTCTTTTATCAGGGAATAGGAGACTTAATAGTAAGCCAGTTCTAATTTTATCCTTATAATAGTGTAATCTTATTTTTAAGTATTAGGGAAGTGGTTATAAAGAGCCTTAAGTCCACTATATTAATTAAAAGTACAGTTATTATATATATAGTTAATCTACAGTATATCCTTGTGGCTGGGATAGTTAATATTAACTGTAGGAGTGGTAGTTATAAAGTATAGGACGGGAGAAGTGACGCCTTATTTCTTTTTTTATTCCACTTATCTCCAGGTACGTTATTTTTCCCACACCTTTTCTTAAAACTTAGGTAATAATAACTTAACTTATTCTTCTATAAAATGGTCTTTTTTAATAAGGTAATATTTAAGTTAATTAGTAAAGCGAACTCTATTATAAAGTTATAACCTGATTTCTATTACTCTATCTTTTAATATTACAGTAAGACTTTTAACTTGCAGGTCTTTTATTTCATTTACTAACTTTTAATATTTCTCCTCTAGCTTTTAAACCCTCTGTTAATATACTTACTTTATACCTTCTTAGGGAACCTTTAAGGTACTGGTTTAAGGTATATTAGCTTTAATATAGGGTAATTACTTAAACTGTCCCTTTTCTAGGGTAGTAAGGGTGCTAATCTATTTAATATGTTTAAAGTACTTAAGAGTCTTAAAGGGTACTGTTAAGAAGAACTTCTGTTTTTTTAGTTTAATTCTTTTAGTTTATTCTCTTTTACCTTTTAAGGCTTACTTTACTATTTAGGTAACTTAAAGGGCTAATTCTTTAACTCCTTTTACTATCTTAATAGCTTTTAAGTTAAGGTCCTTTTTAGATTTCCTTAATTCCTAGGCTTACAGGGTGAGATTTTTAAGGCCTGTAATAGCTAATTAAAATATCTCTTCCTAAAGTCGGTCTTTTATAACCTACACCTTTAGTAATTTTAAGTTTCTACCTTAAAGTCGGTCTTTTACAACCTATACCTTTATAGCTAACTCTTTTAAGACACCCTTAAAGACTAGGTACACTATATCTTAAGGTTCTTCCTTTTCTTCCTTATCTCCTAAGTCACATTTATTTATTTAAGTGTAATCTTTTTCGTTACCTGTTATCTTAATATAAATGTCTTTTAAGTTAAACCTAATATACTTTCCTCCTTTTAAAACAGGCTTTTAACTAACCTGCTTTAACGATAGGTATTACTATACTATATATCCTTTTTTATCACAGTTAAAGCACTAAACTTATAATAAGTCTTTAATCTGCTTTTACTACTGTTATCATTAAGGCTTATCACAGTTAGGTTAATTCTAACAGTTCACTATACTAATATCTATTAACCTAGGGTGATAACCTGTTACAGTTAACTAGTTCCCCTTTTTTAGTTTACTTAGTTAATAAAGGGTCCGTTCCTTCTAAAAGTTCTTTCAGTAATAATAATTATAATACCAATTATCAGCCTTAATAACCATCTTAACTAACTTTTAAAGGCGATCTGGTTAATCTTCTTAATAAAAGTCTCTAATAACGTGCTCCTTTAAGCCGCTTTAAAACAGTATTATTAAGGCCTTTTAACTAAGTTTAATCTTTACTATTTCCAGTTTAAAGCATATAGAGAAATTAAGGATTAAGGACGTCTGCCTTAGGGTTATAAGGCGTTACTTAACCTGTTTAAAGGCGTTTAGTTCTTTAAACTCAGTTTAGAGTTAGTTAATAAAAACGTTAAAGTTATTAAAGAGAGCCTAAGTCTCAGGGGCTTCCTTTCACACTCTATTTATAAAAAGGTTATTAATTATCTTTATATAGGGTTTATACTAGTAAGTGGTTACTCTGTCCAGTAGGGCCCTGGCAAACCTGACTTTTCTTTCTTCTTTGAAGAACTGCTTATTATAATAGGTGATATAACTTTAAAGTTAGGTTATTTAGGACTCCAGTTATATAAAGTCTCCCTTAAAGCGTAAAGGTGGGGGGAGTTTCACTTATTTCTTTTATAAACCCCTAAGGTTATTATTTTCTAGCTCGATTACGTTAAGTTAAGCTTAAAGTTTCTTAATAAGACTAATACGACTTTTAATATCTTTAAAGAAGGTTTCATTAAATTCCTTAACCAGTCCTTACTAGTTAAGGTTTAAGTCTTTAAGGTATACAGCTAACTTATTAATAATAAGGAGTTAAAGCTAAACTTACACTTCCTTAATCTCCTTTCCTTTTTTAAAGGTTAACATATTAAAGGGAGAGAGGTAGTGTTTAGGAATTTAATAAATAACGTTTAAAACTAGGATGTTAATATCGTATTATAACCTACACTTAATATAGGCCTTAAAAGGACTGGTGTAGGTTAAGACAGAACGTATAACAGGACGTTAACAGGTAAGGGGTGTTTTAAAGACGGCTTATTAAGCTAACACTTTTAAATAGGGGGTTTAATATTACTATAAGTTGCTGTTACTATAATACATAAAGGTAAGTCTAAACAGTAAGATATAAATGAATAATTAAATACTAGCGTGAGGAACTAAAGTCCCTTACAGTGGTTATGGACATAACTATGACTATCTATACTAACCAGCCAGGAGTACCTCGTACCCTACTCAATGGTTTGTTACTTAGTGAAGGATTGAGTAACCTGCCACTAAGCACCTCTTACTCTGAGGTCTTACGAGTGCTTAGTAGGTAAGCACTCCTGCCAAGACTAAGCAACTGCTGGTTGGTCGTAGGGGCTTCGGGTCTTTGCACCCCTGGCCCAGTGCGCAGTACCGTGCGTACTGTCTTCCTACACTGTTCCTTGTGCGGGGGATTCGTCGGGCCGCTCCGGCCCAAGTGACGGCCTGCAGGGTCGTCACAATAAGTTAAAGCTTATTATAATTATATAATAAGATATTAAGGAGGAATATAAACGCCTAGTAAATAAAGCTACTACTTTTATTATAGCTATTACTAAAACTATTAGTTTATATTAATATATCTAAAATTAAGTTAATTATATAGTTAATAAAAACTTTAGGGAATTAGTTATGTAAAAGATAATTTAAAATAACAGATATATAATTTAAGCGTTTATATACTTCCTTTAACAGTAACTTAAGCCTAATAAGATAAGCCTTACCTTCCAGATCCGTTAGGAATATCACATAATAATAAAACAGGTTAAGAACATTAACGTATTAAAAGAGTAATAGATTAAAGATTAGGAAACAGCTTATTGTAAGGTAAAAGTGCTTAAAATTATAAAGATCTAGGGGCCTCTAGCTATTAAGGACTAGCTGAGAACTATTACAGTATATATAACGCCTTAATAGGCAAATTAGAAGCTCTCTAAACTAATAGAGTAGGAAATTATAAAACGCCTAACGTTTAGAATTACAGATTACATTTATATCTTCTTTACATAGATTTATAAAATAAAATACATTATTAGTAATAGTAAGTAAAGTAAAGTCTTCTTTATTAGTAACTACTTTAAAGTACCTAACAGGACCAGTTAAGGCTTTAAAAAGGACTGTCCTTATAAAAGAAAACACTTATAAGAGCTTATAAACTGTTAGATCTTACACTTAATAATTATTAAATTACTTTTAAACACTTTTATTTACACTAAACGTATTAAAATACTAAGATCTGAAATAAGGGAGAAGATTAAAGTGTAATTTATAAGCTTTAAGTAGTTAAAAGTTTACTAATCCTGTTAGGAGAAGTGGGGAGTTACTTTAACTGTTTAAAGTTAAGACCGCTTAGGCGCTTTAAAGTTCCCAGGATCCATTAATGCTATAGTAATTAACACTTACATAATAAAAGCGATCACTAAGGTGGTAAGGTAGTTCTTTATTACAGGTTTTACTACGCACCTACTCTTTAACAGCACTTTAGTTAATAATTATAAAATAATACACTTTATTAATTATAAATCACTTCTGGTTAAAGGGAGCTTTTAATATATTAAAGCTAGAGATTATATTTAAGTGGGGATTAACTTGTTCCTAATCTTTAAATACAGTAAGTAAGTGATCTTAAAGGTATTTACGAGCTTTAAGGGAATTAACAGCAAAGATCTGGTACTTAATAACGTAACTGTTATAAAGGGTTTTTACGTTAATATCGTTTTAAAAGCTTTAATTATTAAAGCTGGAGTTTAGTATTATAAGTTTAACTACATACTTTACCACAGTAATATAAAAAAGAATATAGTATTAAAGAAGCTTAAATAACGGTATAATTTAATGTTCTTATAATACACTCCTGTTTTCACTTATTTAAGCTTCCTAATACCTTTTACTGTAAGCGTTATGGGTACTATATTAATAACTATAATAAAATAAAGAGTAAGGCACTTATAGTAATAGCTACGCCCTTAAGAAGACACAGAGCACCTTTAATACACCCAGGCAGGGCATTTAAGGCCAGAAACTCTTAAGAAACTCGTTAAATAAGTATATAACGTTATAATTACAAGTATAAAGATTATTAACTGTAAACATTACACGCTTACACACTTATAATAAATCGTTTTAAAACACCGTTCTAAAGGTTTCTCCCATCGCCCGTTCTTACAAATCAGCTAAGACCTTTTCTACTTTAAAAAAACATAAGATAGATTAATTTACTTACTTGTAATTAAGGATAAGTATAATAGGAAGCTCTTCTGTTATCTATTAAAGGATAAGAAAGGGCTAAAAGTGTTTAAAACTATTAAAAGCTTTATAAACTAGGTAAAACGGTAATTTAGGCTTACTATATATATTATACATTAAGTATTACGACCTGCACCTAACACAGGCCTTAAGAGGACTAGCACAGGTTAAGACAGAACGTATAGCAGGACGTTAACAGGTAAGGGGCGTTCTAAAGACGGCTTGTTAAGCTAGCACTCCTAAACGGGGGGTTTAATGTTACTGTAAGTCGTTATCGTTATAATACATAAAGGTAAATCTAAATAGTAAGACATAAATAAACAATTAAATACTAATGTAAGGAATTAGAGTCCCTTACGGTAGTTATAGTTATAACTATGGCTATCTATATTAACTAACTGCAGGGTACTTCATTCCTTTACTTATAGTGCTGTAAGTGCTTATTAGGCAAGCACTTTACATCGTACGAGCGTTCTGCTTGTAAGGTTTCTCCTGCTTGTAATATAAGCACTTAGCATACCGTAAGCAGCACTTCATTAGTCGTAGGGGCTTTTAGTCTTTACACCCCTAGCTTAGTACACTTAGACGGTGTATACCATCTTCCTATACTGTTCTTTCTATAGGGGATTTATCAGGCTGCCCCAGCTTAAGTAATAGCCTGTAAGGTTATTATACAATTCCCCCTCTTTAACGTTCTTTTTCTATAAAGAACTTAAGAGGTAAGCTTCTCCTTTTACCATTTTACTATGCAACGAATATCCGGCTCCCGGGTCTTAAAACGGGAACAGGGCAAAAGCACTAACCGCTGTCTGAACCTTATAACCTACACATATACGTTTAGTAACGAAATATCCCCTTATTCTTTTTATAAGTCTGCTGTCCCTCTGCTTGTTTATTAGGTTTCTAACCAGTTTAACAGTTACGACTACTATTTGGAGAGGTACTGGCCTTTCCAGTGTAACGCTTTTGGTGTTAGTGAAGTGAAGTTAAAGGCTCTTCTTGTTAAAAAGCAGAACCTTAACTTGTAAGTTAAGTCTGCTGCTTAGCAGCTTTACAAGGCTACTGTTAAGCTCTAAGAGGCGTTAGCGCGTTTAGTATGCCTTTATAAGCAGCAGTCCCGCTTTAAGGACTGGGCTGTGAAAGTATTTGGCTGTAAAGCGGAGCTGTTAGAGTTCTAAGAAAGTGAGGAAGTTAGGCTGAATGCTCCTCCTGACGACGTGGAGTCTTTTAATTAGGGGAACTTCCTAGCAGGGTCTCTACAGTAAGCGGCTGCTTTATAATTTAGTTTGTAACTACCTTTTTTAATAAAAAGTTATAGGTTTAACTTTCTACGAGAGTTTTAACGACTTTCTTTTACTAACTTCTTTTCTCAACAGTATTTATTTTTATATAAGGCTTATTAGGAGCTTTAAAGGCCCAGCCTCCTTATTAGGTTTAAGGTCCTTATAACCTTAGCTAGGGCTTTTAATAAATGTCCTTCCGTACTTACTAAGGAGTTTCCTGTTATTTCTTAGGCTTTAAGTCTTATAATAGTTTTACTTTTTAGTATAGTAATTTAGATATTAAATCTTATCTTATTTCTAATTTTTATCGTTAGTTTTAATTAGTTTAGATTCTTTCAGTAAAACTCCGTAACCAGGTCTAGGCACTTAAGATTTTTAACGGGCTCCTATAAGTTACTTTTAAGGCTGTAGTCTAGCCATTTAATAAGATATTTAAACGTGTTCTTTCCCTTTCGTAAATTTATAACTTCTTTAACATTATACTTATTTTTATTAGCGTTAACTTTAACCTTCTTTTCTAAGGGAACTCCTTTTAGGGCAGGTTTTAGGAGTAAGATGTGAAAAACCTTAATCCGCACTTTCATACTAGCAGGTAGGTTTAGTTTGTAATTAGAGGTAGCGACCTTTTTCTTAATCTAGAACAGTTTATACCTTTTAAAATCAAGCTTCTTATTAAGCCGTTTCAAATATAAGTTTTGTAAAAAAAGGTAGACGTAATCCCCCTCCTGAAAAGTTAGTCCCTTAACTCGTTCGCTATTATAGTGGAGTCCTTTCTTAAACGTTAACTGCTCAGTTTAGTATTTATTAGTAAACTTTTTTATTCGTTTATATGTAAACTTAAGTTCAGCTCGCAGGTAGTTATACAGCTCCTGCATCCAGTCTATACGGATTATGGCTTAGAGGGTGTCGGTAGGTGGGCCTTAACGGAGCTTAAGCTCCTTACTGTAATTAGTAAAGAATAGTAACACACCTATTAACTCAATTAGCGTTATATTATAAGTTATCTGTACTGTTAGTAACAGCTTAAGCTAATTATCTTATTTAAAGTTAACATATGTTTAAAGATACATTGTAAATATCTAATTAACTTACTCCGTTTAGCTATCTGTCTGTAGGTAAAATGCTGTTAAAAGCTTACTTTTTACACCTATTCTCTATATTAGCCCTTACTAGAACTTTAACATAATTAGCTTATTTTAATCTATAACGATATTATTTAGTTAGAAGTATTATAAGATTACCTCTTTCTTAAAGACGTAAGTAAATTACTCTACTGTTATATCCTTTAAGGTTAGCAGGAAGTAAGCCTATTTTATTAATCTATCGACCACTATAAAGATTTAGTTATAAGTAACTCTTATAACAGGGTCCTTAGATTCTAGAATCCTAATAACGAAGTTAAGTAAGATTAAGTTCTACAGCACTTATAGTATAAGAAGTAGTTTAAAAAGTCTGTAAGGTTTATAATATCTGTTTTACTTCCTATAATAAATGTTACAGTTATTAACTACTTCTTTAACCAGCTTCTTTATTCCTAAGAAGGCGTACACCTACTAAGCTTACATAAGAGTCTTAACTCAGCCTATATATCCTCTAAGTTAAGACTTATAGACCTGTTAGATATACTCCTTTCGCTTATCTAAGTTATAAATGTACAGTTTCTCTTAATACTAGAGCCTTACTCCTAGTTTAAGTATACTATTTATACCTTTTAACAGCTATTCCAGCTAATAACTAGTTTTATTATAATTTAGATGTTTTAAGCACTCCTTACTACAGTTTTGCACATGTCCTAAGAAGTCTCCTAAAGGGCACTTATGTTTATAAGTTCCTTCCGCTAACCTTCTTACTTAAAAGTCCTATTATTACTAATAAATATTATACTCTGTTTATAAGTTTATATAAACGTTAATAATTTATTCTAATATTTAGTTATCTAACATTTACGGTATATATTCTAATATACCGTTTTTAGTTTTGTTAAACATAATAATAAAGATTAGGACTAGATTAGCATCCTTATAGTTCTGTCTCTAATTAAAAGTATTAGCTTACCTATTATCTTTTCCTTTAATATAATAGATCTAGAAATAAAATAGAGTTATTAACTTTACTTACTGTGCTTACTATAAGTTAAGTTCCTTTATTAAGAAGTACTAAAAGTTATTATAATCTGAAAAAACCTAGACTAGTTTTTCCGTACCACTTAGATACAGTGCCTACTCTGTAAAGTACTAAATAATCGCTATCAGTTCCTTATTATAAATTAGATATTATAAGGCTAGCCTGTGGATTCCTTTTAATAAAAAGGTAATTAGGTAACGTTTCTTATTATTCTAGACTTAGTTAAGTTCTCCGCTAATTACGAACTCTGAGGAGTCTGTTTTAACTTAGAAGGGTTTTAAGAAATTAGGGAGGGTTAAGACTAATACTGTAATAAAGGTGTATTTAAGTCCCTTAAACGCCTTTTATTATCTATCAGTCTACTTAAACAGCTTTCCTTTACCTGTAAGTTTATAAAGTGGTTTTGCGATTTTTGTAAAGTACTTAACAAAACAGTAGTAAAAGTTCGTAAAGCTAATAAAGGCTTACAATTCTTTTTAATTCTTCAAAGTAGGTTAATCCCTAACTGCCTCTGTCTTCTCTAATTATATTTTAAGTTTTCTAAAGGTTACTTTAAACTTTAAATAGTTCAGTTCTTAAACGTAGAAATAGCTCTTCTCCAGGTTTACTATCAGCTTTACCTTTTCGAGAGCTATTAAAACCTATCGTATATACTTTTAGTATTTTTTTAAAGTTTCAGAATAAACTAAAATATCGTTTAAATATATAAAAACAAACTTATTAAGGAAGGAGTAAAGGATACTGTCGATAAGGCCTTAAAAGGTTACAAGGGCGTTTATCAATCCTATTAACATAATATAGTATTAGTAATACCTATTATAAGTTTAAAAGGCTGTCTTATATTTATCTTCTTCCTTCACTTTAACGTAATTAAATCCTATAAGGAAGTTAAGGCTAAAGAACCAGTTTACTTTAGTGATCTATTCTTACATCTCTATAATAAGTGGTAATAAGTAGCGATTCTTAATTATATCCTTATTTAACGTTTGGTAATTAATAACTATATATAATTTACCGTCTCCCTTTCTTAAGATAAACAGCATTAGGTACCTTGCTGGGGACTGGGACTCTATAATAAACCTGTTCTTTAAGTTCTCATTAATATACTCCTGTAAGGCCTTAACCTGCTAGAGGTTTAAGTAATAAGGTTAAAAGCTACAGAGCTTCACTCCTAGCTTTAACTTAATTTCGTAATCTTATAATCCGTAATCCAGTAATCGTAATATCTTTTTTCGAAACAGGGTAAACTTTCTATATTCTGCAGGTACTTTAAATAAATCGACTTCTTTACTTATCTATAGATTAGCTTCTTACTTCTTTCCACCTTTTAAATCGTCATTTAAGTAATGCGGTAAACTTTCTAATCCTTTAACTGTCTTAGTAAACCTAACCCAAATAGTGCTTAGTTCTAAGGGTTTAGCGTGCTTCTAAGTGCTTTATATATCTCTAAAACGGTTTAGTACCTTTTTAGCTTTCTTTAAATAATGATTACAGCTAAGGGACTTGCCGAAAGTAAAGTAGCTACTCCTCCAGTTAATTATAAAGTTATATTTTTCCAGCTAGGGTAGACTTAAGATTATATTGTAACTTATAATTAATATAACGTTAAAATCTATTTATTATTTATCCTTATCCACTTTAATTAGGAGTAGTAAGTAGTAAGTAACTTTGCTATTATTGTATTAGTATAGGCCTCTTTCTCTATTTCGAATGGGAATAACTTCTTTATACTCTTTATTAAGGAGTTTCCTTTAGTTAACTAACAAGGGGTATATTAGGTTAAAAGCACTCCTGCTATTAATTACTGCTCTTACTCTAAATAGCTTCCCTTTCCTATTTATCATATCGATACTAACAGAATAATGCTTATACTCCTTTAATATTTAAGTTATAATAATTACTTATCTTTAAGGTCTTATCTAACTTAACCTTTAAGTGCCTCTCCTTCTTCTTAAGGTTTTCGTTAACTAGTAAACTACTAGTTTCTAGCTTTTCTAAAGGGCTTATAACCTTTTCTTAATTCCTTATAAAAGAATAGGTAATTTTAATAAACTTAACGATTAACCTTTCCTAGGTTTTTATACCTTAGCGTCTAGTCGACTTTAAATGGTATAATGTTCTTAAAGTCCTTAATAAATCGATAATACGCTTTATAAGATTAAATCGTAATAATGTCTTTTTACTCTTAGATCCGTTAGTAATCTTCTTACTTCTACTATTCTTAGGCTTTTCTATTAAGGTGTAGTAAGCACGTTATAACTGGGCAGTTATTAAGTACTCCTCCTTACCAATATGTAACGGGAGTTTAGTTAATTATAATAACTTTCCGTTTATTATTAGATTCTCTTATTAAGAAGTAAGAGACTTAGTAATAAGCTAATTCTAACTTTACTTTAGTAACAGTGTAGTCCCGTTTTTATATGCTTAAAAAGTGGTTATAAAGGGCCTTAAGTCTATAATACTGGTTTAAAGCATAGTTGTTATATATGTAATTAATCTACAGTACGTTTTTATAATTAAGGTAGTTAATATTAACTATAAGTGTTACAGTTATAGAGTATAGAATAGGGAAAGTAACACTTTATTCTTTCTCTTCTTCCACTTATCTCTATATACGTTATTTCTCCTAAACTTTTTCCTAGAACTTAAGTAATAGTAACCTAGCTTATTCTTTTATAAAGTGGTCTTCCTTAATAAATCGATATTTAAGTTAATTAGTAAAGTGAACTTTATTATAAAGTTTTAACTTAATTTCCACCACTTTATCTTTAGACATCACAGTAAGGCCTTTAACTTATAAGTCCTCTATTTCATCTACCATCTCTTAATGTTTCTCCTTTAGCTTTTAGACTCTCTACTAATGTACTTACTTTATACTTTTTTAAGGGACCTTTAAGGTACCGGTCTAAAGCACACCAGCCTTAATACAGGGCAGTTATCTAAGCTGTCCTTCTTCCAGGGAGGTAAGGGTATTAATCCACTTAGTATACTTAAAATACTTAAGAGTCTTAAGGGGTACTGTTAAGAAGAACTTTTATTTCTCTAATTTAATTCTCTTAATTTGTTCTCTTTTACCTTTTAAGGCTTACTTTACTGCTTAAGTGGCCTGGAGGGCTAGTTCTTCAACTCCCTTTACCATTTTAGTAAGGTTTAAATTAGGGTCCTTCCTAAACTTCTTTAGTTCCTAGGCTTATAAGGTAAGGTTTTTAAGGCCTATTATAGCTAATTAAAACATCTTTTCTTAAAGTCAGTCTTTTATAACTTACACCTTTAACAGTTTTAAGTTTCCACCTTAAAGTCGGTCTTTTATAACCTGCACCTTTATAGCTAACTCTTCTAAAACACCTTTAAGGATTAAATATACTACGTTTTATAGTTCTTCTTTTTTTTCCTTATCTCCTAAGTTACACTCGTCTATTTAAGTGTAATCCTCTTTATTACTTACTATCCTAATATAGACGTCTCCTAAGTTAAACCTAATATACTTTCCTTCTTTCAGAACGGGTTTCCACCTAACCTATTTTAATAACAGACACTGCTATATTATATGTCTTTTCTTACCATAATTAAAGTACTGGACCTATAACAGGTCCTTAGGCTGCTTTTACTACTGTTATCGTTAAAGTTTATTACAGTTAAGTCAGTTCTAACAGTTTATTATACTAATACCTATTAACCTAAGGTAGTAACCTGTCACAGTTAATTAGTTCCCCTTTTTAGGTCTACTTAACTGGTAAGGGGTCTGTTCTTTTTAAAAGTTCTTCTAATAATGGTAATTATAATACCGATTATCAGCCTTAATAACCATTTTAACTAATTCTTATAAACAGTCTAGTTAATCTTCTTAGTAAAGGTCTCTAATAACGTATTCCTTTAAGCCACTTTAAAACAGTATTATTAAAGCCTTTTAACCAAGTTTAGTCTTCACTGCTTTTAATTTAAAGCGTATAGAGAACTTAAGGACTAAGGTTGTCTACCTTAGGGCCATAAGGCGTTACTTAGCCCGCTAAGAGGTGTTTAGTTCTCTAAACTCAGTTTAGAGTTAGTTAATAAAAACGTCGAAATTGTTAAAAAAGGCCTAAGTCTTAAGAGCCTCTTTACACGCTTTATTTATAAAGAGGTTATTAATTATCTTCGTATAAGGTTTGTACTAGTAAACGGTTACTCTATCTAATAAGGCTTTAGCAAACCTGACTTTTCCTTCTTCTTCGAAAAACTACTTATTGTAATAGGTAATATAGCTTTAAAACTAGGCTATTTAAGACTCTAACTATATAAAGTCTCTTTTAAAACGTAAGGGTAGGGGAAGCTTCACTCGTTTCTTCTATAAGCCTTTAAAGTCGTTATTCTCCAGCTTAACAGCGTTAAATTAGGCTTAAAGTTTTTTAATAAGACTAATATGGCTCTTAATATCTTTAGGGAAAGCTTCGTTAAGTTCCTTAACTAGTCCTTACTAGTTAAAGTTTAGGTCTTTAAGGCGTGCAGCTAATTTGTCGATAATAGGGAGCCAAGGCTAAGCTTACACCTCCTCGATTTCTTTTCCTTTTCTAAAGGTTGATATATTAGTGGGCGAAAAAGGTAATATCTGGGAATCCAATAAATAGCATTTAAAACTTAAACGCTAATATCGTATTATAACTTACACTTAATATAGGCCTTAAGAGGACTAATGTAAGTTAAGATAAAACGTATAACAGGACGCCAACAGGTAAAAAGCGTTCTAAAAACAGCTTATTAAGCTAACACTCCTAAACAGGGGGTTTAATGTTATTATAAGTCGTTATCGCTATAATATATAAAAGTAAGTCTAAACAGTAAGATATAAATGAATAATTAAATATTAACGTGAGGAACTAGAGTCCCTTACAGTAGTTATAGTTATAACTATAACTATCTATACTAACTAACTGTAAGGTACTTCGTTCCTTTGCTTATAATGCCGCAAGTGCTTATTAGGCGAGCACTTTACATCGTGCGAGCGTTCCGCTTATAAGGTTTCTCCTGCTTACGATGTAAGCACTTAACATACCACAAGCAGCACCTCATTAGTCGTAGGGGCTTCTGGTCTTTGCACCCCTAGCCCAGTGCGCCTGGACGGTGTGCACCGTCTTCCCGCACTGTTCCTTCTGCGGGGGATTCGTCAGGCCGCCCTGGCCTAAGTGACGGCCTGTAGGGTCGTCACACTAAGATTAAAAGACTTTAATAATCGTAATTAGAGGATACACACTGTATTAGCTCTAAGTAATTAAAGAAGGAATCGAAATCGAAGCCACTCTATCACATACACATAAACTAAACAGTGGGAGTAAGCACGCAGGCTAGGAGCTGATTATAAAATCTATTAAAATAAAGGAGGGAGTAAACCTTCTTAAATTAATTTAGCTTAAATACGTGTAAACAGCTACCTACTTACATAAGATAAACCCTAGCTAATAAAACGACTGGATATTACTTAATAAGAAGCTTTATAAATGGTTCAGATAATACTTTTAATAGTACACACCACCAGGTAAGCTTAATAAAAACCTAACAGATAATCACTACTTAGATTAAAGCAGGGTTTACACTTACAGATACTAAGCTTACGTTCTTAATAAAAGGTAAAAGGTGGAGTAAGATAAGCTTAGTTTTAAAACTAAACCTTAAAGGTATATTAGGTACTTAATTAAATATATAACCTTTAACATTTACCACATTTAATACCTGTAATTAAAAACGGTGCTTATAACGTGTAACGTGGTGTTTAATAAAAAGCTCTTTTATAAGAAGGAGAGTAAGGAATTAAAGGCATTATTAATACAGGTTACTTAGCGGCTACTTAGCTTTATTAAAATTAAGCTATAGATATAAGACGCTTTATTTATACTTAAACTTCTTACTAATATTCTAAACCTAAACATTACACCTACACCTACTAATAATAAAGCTCTAACCTTTAAATCTAATAATAAAAATACTCTTAAGGGTTAGAACTTAGGGGTAAGTGCACTTAAAGACAGAGTAGCGCTCTTTTAAATTAAGGATAAGCTTATAAAACTTAAGGAAAGCTCTGTAAGTACTAAACTAGGACTTTTAACCCTAAAGTTAACATTAGAGGTTAAAGCTTAGCTTTAAATTTAAGGCTTATACCCTTACCTAGCTAGTAAAAGTGTTAAATCACCTTTTACAGATTATAATAGGCTTAGAGAGATTAAAGAGCTCTCTAAATAAGGGTCTGGACGATAAGAAACTTTAAAATAATCAGATAAGGCTTTTACTAATAATATAAAACTATATATAAATCTTAAGGAAAGCAGCCATTTATAAGAGGACAGTTATAATAAAACGTTTATAACCTTTAAGTATAAAGCTTTAAAAAAGTATAAAGATACCCTATTAGAAGATTTAGCTAAAGATACTATTATAATAACGGAGCTGGAAATATAAAACACACACTTACGAATTAACTACCCTCTTACTTTAAGATAGAGTAGGAGATTTTAAGGGCAGCTAACTCCCCTTAGATCGCTTAAATTAGTAATTTATACGTTTACTGTTTAGATTTATAATAAAGTAAGGATTAACCACTTAGTTTTTAATAAGAGCTTTATAAGCTTTTTCGTAACGTTTATACTTAATTAGTAAATAGCGGTTAAAAAAGGGAGTAAAGCTTATAAGACGTTACACGCTATGTTCCAGGCGGTAATACTCTAAGTAAAGGTAAAGCTTAACACGGCTCTAAGCTTACCTTACCTTTATAAAGATAACCTTTTTAAACTGTAACTTTTAAAACATTAAAAGGATCTTAAAAACCACATACTTAGCTTTAAGTTTAAAAAGGCGTGTTAAACTAAAATACGGCACCTCCTCTGTAAAGGAACATAATGTAAAATAAAACGCACCGTAACGCTTTTACAGTTACTCCCACTTAAATAAGTGTTCACTTATAAGTTTTATAAAGATAACATACTTAAAAAGTGCAAAGTTAAGATTTATATAAAAGGCGACTTTTAAAAGGTTAATATACTTTAAAACATTTATATAGTGACTTTAGCTGCTTACTTATTTAGGATAATAATGGCGTTTATTACTTAGTAAGACTTAAAAGTCTAGCAGTTTAATATAATCTAGGCCTTTTTATACGTTACACGAGACGATAACTCCTTAATAATATGTAAGCTTTTAGATAGCTTTAAAGAAAAAGGCTTTTATTATAAGCTTAAATAAGCGTTATACGGCTTATAAGACTTACCATTATTATAGTATAAGGAGTTTATATTAATATTAAAAAAGCTTAGCTTTATCCTATTAAATAAGGAGCTATACCTTGCGTTTAATAAGAGTAAAACCGTATTTATACTCTTTTATATAGATAACTACTTTATGTTATTTATAAAAAAGCACTGTAAAACTGTAGAAGTAATTATATAAAAGCTCCACATACAGTATAAAATTTATAAAAAGGGAGAGATCTCCAGCTTCATTAGTATTTAAGTGATTAGGGATTAAGGCGAATGAAAGCTTTAGCTAACTTATAACTAGTATATTAAGAAGATCACTAAACAGTATAACCTTTTAAAGGGTGTGTTCTTAAACATCCCCCTCCTTGGTGTAGAACTCCTTAAAAATATAAGAAACGTGTTAAAGGCGGAAGTTAAAAAGTATTAAAAGCTTATAGGATTTATCCTATATATAGTAATTATAATTTAATTAAACGTAGCCTTTTTAGCCTTTATCCTCTTACAGTTTCTTATTAACCTAAGCTTAAAGTACCTAATTATAGTAAAACAGATAATTAGGTACCTATACAGCTTACAGTACGTGGGGATTAAGTATAAAGGAGCAGGGTAAAAGGTTCTTATAATTGCTAGTAACACTTCTTTCACAGATAATATAAAGATACACTGCTTATTATAAGGGTATATTATAATACTCTTTAGTAACGTAATTAATTAAAGAGTTATTTACTAACATATAGTTATAATGTCCTTAACTAAAGCTAAGCTACTTACACTTATATACACAGTTAAGGAAATAATAACATTTAAAAAACTTATAACAGATATTGTTTATAAGCTTGGCCTAATATAAAGGATCTTCTGTAATAACTAGTAAATAATACAGCTAGTAATTAAAGAGAACGAGAGAGTAAATATTAAGCTTTAGTACATTAATATCTATAATATATAAGCTCGCTAGGAGTATATAAAAGGCTCGTTTAAAGTTACGTATCTACCCATATAACAGATACTAACTAATAAACTTACTAAACTGCTCTCTTAATAGCGCTTTAAACACTTTATAACGCTTATAAAGTTAAAAGATACTAATTATATTAGTTATAAGAGTAAAGGAACTGTTATAAGGGAGCTGAAAGATTAAGGGAGCACCACTCTTACAGTCTCTACACGTAATAGCATATCTACGCCTAAAGGTATAACAAATAATAAAATAAAAACGATAAGCAGCTAGATAATATGCTTAAGCGCAGCTTATTAGATTAATAAGCTTACTGATCAGGGTTATAACCCGCTCCTTAAGAGAGCTAAAGCTCCCCGCACCACTAATAACAGCACCCCTAACTAACTCCTCTCTATTTTACAGAGCTAAAGGCTTTGTAAGGAGTGTATATAACACTACCCTCTATTTCTTAAGCTCCTTATATAAGTGGTTAAAATGGAATAGCTTATAAAATACATTGTACTTACAGAAGCTAGCGTATTAGCTATTACGGTAGTAAGGAACTTCCTAGTAAAGAGCTTTATTAAGAAAGGACTGAATAGCAGGTTAATAAAGTACGTAAATAAGTTTATAAAGAACGTACACCTTTACGTAGGAGTGTCTGTTTACACAGTAAGTACAGTAAGTTAAAGTGCCTATATAGTTAAAATAGCAGCTATTGCTATTACTAGTAATGGCGCTTTTAAAGTACCTAAGGCAAGCTTTACCACACTTATTAGTCGGGGCAGGGTGTAGGGACTTAAGGGTGTGGTAAGTAGGTGATTAAGCTAATTTACTAATCTTAAAGTTAGTAAGTTAAGCATTTGTTAAGAAGAAAAGAGTGGCTTATATAAGGGTTTACAGACTAGCCGCATTATAAGCAGAGCGATAAGGAGTTACGGGAGGCTTCTCCTCCTCTTTATCCTTATCCTTATCCTCCTCCTAGTAAAAGGGTAAGTAAGTAAGTAAGATTAAGCTGAACAGTTTAAGTGACGGGGTTAAGGTGTGGGTACAGGGTGTAAGCTTCTTAATACTTAAATTAAAGTTAGTTATTACTTTTAAATAATAAGAATAAGTGAAACTTATGCTATAAGCGCTCTCTGCTTATTAAGAAGCTTTTAATTACAGTTAGTTAGAATTAAAGTAGAAGAAAAAGCGGTGGAAACACTTACAGATAAGACTAATTACGCTTTTAACGAGATCTGAAAGGCGTAAGAGCAGGTTAGTAAGTAGAAACGATAGTTTTTTTAAGCAGAAGGAGTAGGACTTACGTTTTCTTAAGGCGTGAGCCCGTGGTCTTTGCGTTAGCTATAATGGCCGGGAGCGGGGACGAGAATGGTGGTGTTCTTAATTTTTATGTTCGCTTGAAGAAAGTAAATAAATAGGGAAAGATCGCGAGCTTTTAGCATAGAGTTAAGAAGCTTAGACCACTGTATAAGCTTACTGCTTTTAGTTTAGTGTGCGCTGAAAACGCGACTACGTATTAACTTAAGCGGTATAATTTGGGAAGTTACAGGTTTAACTAACCTCCGGACCTTATTATTTTCTATTTACAGCGAACTTCTTTTCGAACGTTTAGGCGCTTAGAACTGCGTTCTGAGTACCTGGGGGGTGTGTCGAACTGCAGTAGCAGTTCTTAGCGCTTAGGCGCGCAGGCGCCTTACCGCTCCAGGCTTGCCTGGAGCGCAGGGGCCTTAGATCATGTGCTCTCCCCACACACAGGGAGCTTCCATTTGTATATAACTGGGGAGTGCTTCACACTCCCCTTTTCTACCAAATCAAGTCACTTTGCAACTGCACTTCCGCTGCTCCTGAGCCCCTCGTTCCTCAGCCAAAACGTTCCACACAAGCCCTGTGCCAGATCAAAAGGATGCGTACATTCCAGAGAGAACGGCCGGGAAGACTCAGCTTACTAGTACCAAGGCAGATAGCGGGCAGGGCAGGGAATCCATACTAGTATCCTTTTACCAAATGTACCCACCCTGTTTTACCATAACTGCATTGCCTGTGCAAAATATGGGTGGCGCTAAGGGATATGCAGAATATCATGAAAACAGCCTTTACACTACCCTAAAATCGACACCACGAATTCCCTGCCCCTCTTCGGAACTGAGCAGTTGCCGCCTTAGACTGAGCCAGATTGGGCCAGACTTAGCAAGGGCGTCACTATTCTGGGCTGCCTCGGCTATAGTTGCCACAGAATAAAATGGCCGTGTAGTTGCAAGGACCCGATTTGGGCCCTTCCATCATCATTACCGCCACCAACGCCTCCTCCTCGTCCACTACCTCACCGCGCTTTCTTTTACTCAAATGACAGGAAAAACCAACCATTACAACAATGTCTCTATTTTTCTCCAACACACAACCTATCATTGCAGACGCTTCTTTCATGGTAATGACGAGCAGATAGTGCGCCGTGGATCATCACCGTTCGGCGCCCGGCGTACGCCCATTCTGCTCTACGAGGGGGTGTGCAAGACGCCGCTCCGCATCCAGCTCTGAAACGTGGGGGACTGCCCGCTTCCCTCACCGACCTGTTCATATCTCAGCCTATCAAAGTCCCGCAGGCGCCACGCGTGACTGATGCCATTGACGAACCACAAGGCGAACGCCACCACGAGGGTGAGGGGAATCGTGATGACCGCGTAGATGTACGCCTTGGGACTCGGCCTCGGATACCCGGCCTCGTCGGTGTCGAAGAAGACCATGCTAAAGACAGCCTACCACCCCCAAAAAGTTTAGTACAGGTTGGCTCTCGACGAGGAACAGCGGTGCGTACGCAAACAAACGCCCCCGGCAGGAAGAGGGTAGTGACGATGGCGACGTTATTCATGGCGGACGTGTCGCGCTGCGCCTCCCAGGCGATATCAGAGGTCAAGCGGTTGAAGTCCTGGTTGGCTGGCTGTTAGTACAATAAGGGGAGGAGTTGGTAGGTGGTGCTTAGCTATTACCAGCTGGATCTGGATATTTATGCGCTCCTTGTAGCATCGGGTCCACTGCTGCAAGTGCTGGCACGACAGCTGCGCCGACTCCAGAATCTGCTGCTCTCTGTCGAGCGTGGACGGAGAGATACCCCTCCGCAGGCCGCCGCCGCTGCTTCTACTGCTATTCGTGCCCAGAATTCTATAATCCAGCCACTTCCTTGTCTTTTCTGGGATGGATCTAAGCATTTCAACAGAACGGTGAAGAAGAGTAACTCTGTTCTCAATGTCTTTGCAGCTGTTCTCCGCTACCGTCAGGCGCTGTGTCGTATCGTGAGGAGGGCTGTGGTTGTGGCGGGTGGGAAGGCTTGGGAATCCGAAGAAGAGTTGGAGAAGTTGAGGAGCGCTTGGTTGGGCGAGGAGAATGGGAAGGAGGTGGATGATTCGCAGGCATTTTATTTTGTAAGCTCAGCCCATTCAAAACTTTGAAGTGTTGCGCGAACATCAGCGATGGTCAGGTATTCACTGTGTACAGCAAGCTGCCGCATCCGTAAGCTAAACTCATCGTCCGCAGCCTCCGGCCTCTTTGAGAGGAGTGAAAAGAAGGAGAAAGTTGGGATTGGTGACTCCAGCTTGGGAAGTCGGGAGGAAATTTGTGGGCTGGTCCCGGTATTATCGGTGGAAGAGGTCGGTCGCACCACATTGGTGCGTTTGGAAGAGGATGAATTTGGATCTTATCGATGCATGTAAAGCTCCGCGATTTGACTCTACAACTTGAAAAAAAAATTGGCGGCACGGACCGATGTTTTTGTTGTGCGTTGTGTTAGGAAAGTGCCCTCTGTCATCTGGCTGTGCTTGCCTTGCTTGAGGCCGACTTCGGGTTGGCATCTTCACATGCCACGCAAGCATTCGGCCATCTCGATGACCCACCCACCAACACATTTCCCACTGCAAATTCCGGATGCTCGATCGAAGCTCATATCGTACCGCGGCAGAGTCACGTCTCAATTTTGCGGGCACGCGCGTGGTGCGCTCCGTTCGTCCGGTTCTCGTCATTCCCCCAGCAAGTGTGGACAGCATACCTCCCGAGACCCAGACGGCGGGGCTAGAAGTGCTAGCAAGACCTGCACTGCTGCTTTTCCCCCAATTACTCCCACATGCTGACCACTCTCTTCCATCATTCCCCGCGCCCCCTTCCCCGAGTCCCGGACCATTTTCGTGCCAGCGAATGCCAACAGTATCCTCGGATGGTCACATCACTCAAAATGCATCACTCATCACTTGAGAGTCTGAGGCACAGCTATCAAGAAGCTGACAAGAGATCGACCCTCCCAAACGGAATGGAATTCCATTTGGGTGTATATAAGTAGCCCATCAGTGGTCCCAATTGAATGCCCTGTCCAGCATCTAGCGCCTCCATTATCCTCCCAATATCTACGCACCGTCCTCCGCACCGTCATGGCCTTGTTTCACACAATCCGTTCGGCCGCTCTCATTCGACCGCCGTTTGCACTTAAAAGAGCCACAGCACGGAGCTCGCAGCCATATTTCGTCAGACGTCTGTCCCAACAGCCAGCAGAATCAGCTAGGGTTGGGAGCAGCGTCAATGCCTTACATCAACTCAAGTCCGCCCCACAGCCTACACTGCACGTAACTTGGCCGCACAAGGGATGGGATGACGGCGTTGTCCTTGATGTGATTCCAAGCCACCGCGAGCCTGTCACCGTTGGAGACCACTTTGCCTGGCGCTTGACAAAGGTCTGCAGGTATGTCACTTGACGACTTTATTGTCTGCCATTCTATCGCCTGACACCCACCGCCAGATGGGCAATCGACCTAATCACGGGCATGAAGCCAAGGCAAAAGGGGAACTCGCCCACGTCACCCCTGACAGAGACTCAATGGGTAAGCCACTCCAACTCTGACATGGCTCAGCGCTCACCTACATTTAGCTGGTCCGATTCATCTTCCTCGAGTCCATCGCTGGGGTCCCAGGCATGGTCGCCGGAACCCTTCGCCACTTGCACTCAATCCGGCGATTCAAACAAGACCAAGGTTGGATCAAAACGTTGCTGGAGGAGTCGTATAATGAGCGAATGCATCTCCTCACATTCCTGGAGCTGTATAGGCCAAGTTGGATGATGCGATTCTTGGTCTTCGCCGCCCAAGGGATATTCTACAACACCGTGTTCATCTCTTATCTCATCTCTCCGAAGACATGCCACCGCTTTGTTGGATACCTGGAGGAGGAAGCCGTTCACACATACACCAAGTGCCTCCTCGAGCTAGATAACGGCAGCCTCCCACTTTGGGAATCATCGGATTTCCAAATCCCGAGCATTGCGGTAAAGTACTGGAATATGCGGGAAAGGAGGAGGACTAGGAGGGATTTGCTTCTATATATTCGAGTAAGTGCCCTACACAGTACACAGTGTTCGTTTCTCTGTTCTGATGGCTGAATTCGCATAGGCAGATGAGGCGTCCCATCGCGGTGTAAATCACACGCTCGGAAACCTCGACCAGACTTCGGATCCAAACCCGTTTGTCGGTGACAAGGACCACTCTGGTCATATGCGTGCAGCAATCGCTAGCCCTAGAGGGTTGAAGAGGGGAGAAAAGATCAGCCATTAAGGCTTGGGCCCGTTCAACTCCAAGTCAATTAGCGGTCTAGTCATGCCATGTCAATGCAAAAACACATCTGTCAGCGTGGTCTAGAACCTGCAGCACCCAACAAGTGACCCAAAAGGAGCAAGGTCATCAAGCCCCCAGGCGGGGACCAATAGCATTTCGCGCACAGCAGGCACCGTTGGCGGTATGGTTGCATTGGTGTACGAATCTGGCCAAGAACCAGTGCGCCACACTGCAAGTGGTCTTCCCAGCGGAAGTCTGTAGGGTGTGGAAGCTCAGAGCCTTGTCTAAGCTCACACATTCCCGGTAATAGCGTTCTTCTATATTTCCCAGAAAGATCGACCTCTTCGCTCTCGCTGGCCTTTGAAAACACGCGAAAACCCCCGCCATTGGTCTTCATCGATCTCGCACAGCCTCCGGCACCGACGAAACGAAATTAAGTCCGAGGATGTGTTCTCAACGTCTCCCATTTCAGTAGCATCTAGACGGAAGTGGAATCCGGATTCTTCTCCGAGTTCCCACTATTCGGTCTTGGTGCTCTGGCTTTGAGTCTTTGCTGTGAGTTTATCCACATTCCGCCCCTGGAAATGCGTAGCGGGTGCTCACCTCTCACAGGCACTGTAGCGGCGATAGCGATTGTACCCCTAAGCGACGGGAAACCCATTTCCGAGTGGTCGGGAAACAAGCAACCCGGCGTTCTCTTGGCTTATTCCTCGCTATCGCGTTTGCAGAGGCCGCGATGATTGCGTTTTGGACTCGGGTGTTTCGGGGAGTTCCAGTAGGTGCTTTCATAGCCCAAAACACAAACGACTGGCACTAACGCATATCCAAGATGAGCAGCTTCCACTTCAACTGGGCTGGAGGCACTAGTGTCATTGGCGCCTTCAAGGCTGTGATCAATGGAGGAGCTTTCCTTATCAGCACGGGTAAGTTTGGTTCGACTGCTTTCCATTCGCCTTCCGAGCTGTCTAACAGTGATTGGCTGCAAAGTGTCAGTACTCGTCGCTGTTACAACCCTGCTCAGGGGCCCCCTGATGCAACGGGCATCACTCGTTCAAGCAGAAGTGTTCTCCGTCCCATGCAACATCGACCTTGAAATGAACTACAATGTCACCGCCGACTGAGCAGCAATCACATTTGATCGAGGACATGCGGAGTTGACATTTCGCTCCAACTTCTCAAAGGTTATTTGGGAATACCAAGCGAGAAGTCTGATTGCAATTCCAGGAGCCAAGTGCGACAACTGTACCCCTGACCTTGCCGGTAAGCCCAAACCCTCAGATTGAGACGGCCAGGAGTGTTGGTCGCGCTCTAATGCTCACCTGAACTAGGCATTAGGATTCAAAATCGAGTGCAGCGCATGTCAGCCACGGTACTACAACTTCAGCACCGTCAGCTTCCCTCCTTTCGACCAAATGCGACAAATTTTGAGTCAAAAGTCACTCGGCATTTTGTATCAATGGCCGAACCCCAATCCCTGAACGTCACCGTGATGAGAGGACGGAGCCTGACGTTTGCGAGGACTACTTCCCATCTAGACTTTTTTTGACGCCGGCTCAGGTCACATATGAGGTGCTTTTGAATGCTGGAATCGTCAGTTTCAAGACTGATTCGTGGGGAAAAGACTCGGTGGGCGAATTGCTGTAAGTTTTTGTGGATTCGGGTTCAACCTGGCTGGCCCTATTGTTCTAGGAACTTCAACGGAGGCGACGCCGGGGGCAGCACAACAGTACGCGCTCTGCAATTCTTTGGATCAATACAATACGACTCCATCTCAAACACGACGTTTGGAGCGGTATCGGCTGGACGACAAACACCGCGGCCTCCTCGGCAACACGTACGCGTACGGCAGCAGGTCATCATCTTGCGGTTCTAACGTCGCATATAACGGCCCTATGGGCGATATTCTCAACGCCTATCGCGAGCTTACGCTACGCATTTCGGTCGCAGCAGCAGCCGAGGGGCGCGTTGTTGACACGGACGAGGCCGGCATATCCCAATCCGAGGCGTACTCACAAAATGTCCCGTACACAGGCGAACGAGTCCGGATACAGTACGCAGCAGACCGGGGAAACCTGGCAGTGGCCGTCGTTGTCAGCGTTCTGGGACCTGTAGCCACGCTCACACTGTTCTGGGGATGGTGGCGGTTGGGAAGGTCGTTTTCTCTGAGTCCTCTGGAGATCGCAAATGCGTTCGGTGCTCCAATGAGCGCGGATGAACATTCTCTCATCGATGTACTTGTCAATGGAAGCAGCAATGCATTGGGAGACGAACCTGCAAGGCATGTCAAAGGCGCTGGAGATCCGATGGTACGGTATGCCGTGGGTGACGGTGACCGACTTTTTGTTGCGCTGGCTGCGCAGGATGGTGTCAGGACGCCGTAGGTGAAATACTCTAAAAGGAAGAAAATTTGATGGGATCGAGAAGAAATGAGTTTTGTTCGGAATTTCCTCATAAAGGGGTTATCGACTTCCTGAATAATCCCCCCTGAATCCCAACTTCAGTTCAAGTTCTCGGCTCGGTGTCCCAAACCGAAAGCCAATGGCTGGCTGACTCAATGCGCTAGTGGTGGCAAAATTCTGCAAAATTCCATTGAGCTTGTTTCGACTACATGCGCCCTTGGGGCAACCCCATTGACATGCCGAACTCGGCCGAGTCGTGGAGCCCATCACAGCGGCGTTTATGGATCCGCCCCACGGCCCCCACCGACACCCCATCCGCCTCAAAAGCGGCGTGTTTCACCACCACCTGAACTCAATTCGGCTCAACTCAACTCAATTTCAACATCCACTTAACCTCTCCCAAGTCACCGCACCACCAAACTTAACTGCCATGGCATCACCAACCGCACTCACTTTCCGCCTCGCAACCCCCACCGACGCCGCCCTCCTCCAACCCCTCGTCCAATCTGCCTACCGCGGCGACTCCTCCCGCCTCGGCTGGACCACCGAAGCCAACCTCCTCGCCGGCGAACGCATCTCCGTATCCGGCGTCCTCTCCAAAATCACCGCCCCCAACTCCGTCGTGCTCATCGGTACCGATCCCTCCGGGACGCTAACCGCATGCTGCGAAGTCGTCAAGCGCAGCGACGATGTCGCGTACTTTGGCATGTTCGCCGTCGATCCGAAACGGCAAGCGGGTGGTTTTGGACGGCAAGTACTCAATTATGCGGAAGAGTGGGTACGGAGGGAGTGGGGGGTTAAGAGGATGGAGATGAGTGTGATTTGGACGAGAGTCGAGTTGATTGCGTGGTATGGGAGGAGGGGGTATCGGATTACGGGGGAGAGGGGGGAGTTTCCGTATCATGAGCTGGAGGATGGGGGGAAGGCGCTGAAGGAGGATTTGCACTTTGAGATTTTGGAAAAGGTGCTGGCGGGGGACGCAAAGGGGGGAGTTGTGGATGAGAAGGGGTTGGCGAGGGAGGAAGTTGTTGCTGTGGCTGCGTAAGGGGGATGAAGGCGAAATGGCGGTGCCAACTTGGAATAGATTCAGGTGGATAATCTCGTTGCGCGCCTGCACGGGCAAAGAACTCGCTTGATAGATCGTGGTGGCGAGGAAATGCGAAACCTTGGGAATGATGACACTGTTTGCCCCATTCCACCGAAGGCTACGGCCCCAAGACTGGTCGCTGGTTCATGATGTCCAGGATTTCCTGGAGCAGGTCGTCATCCGCTGATAATTCCATCCTCCCTGCGTATTGAACCATGAACAATGCCAGATTTCGAGCCACAGAGGGCGACCAAGGGGGTACGTCCTCACGGACATACGGGACCGCCTGCAGAAGAGCCTCTCGGACGGTTCTCTGATAGTTTGGCACGAGGTGGCCTTGAGGAACATCGTCTGCGGCCCCTATCAGGGTGTAGATTAGGTCTCGCGGGTCAGTCGCCTCGAAGCCGCTTTTGTAGCATCGGCGCAGCCATATCCTCAAGGTGTTGAGGCGCTTGAAAGCCGACCCGGGGATGTTGAACTCGTGGGCAAGCCGATGGGCTTCTGCCGGGTTCCTAGCTCGTGCTTTCGCCCATCTCGAGTCTTCAAATTGTGTGCCGGGGCGGTTGATACACCCGAGGAAGTTGTTGAACTGGTCTCTTGTGATGATTTTTGACCCGCATCGTATTTCGCACGTCTTGGCCAGGAACAGCTCTTGGATCACCCATCATAGAAACTTGTTAGCCTCGCTCAATCGAGTCGTGTTAGTTGATGCAGATGCTATCGATCCAGAAGACCTTCTCCTTGTTCCTGTCGCGGATGGTTCGCAGGATCACTTCGAGATTCCTGCGGATAGGGTTGGGTTCGAGGAGTCCGTTGATGAAGATGGGATCGCCGAAATCGCCATCGTGGCCCCATTCGTAGGACAGCGCTTGGAAGCAGGCTTTCCACATGCGCATCTGGAGGTTGAGCTGGTTTATGCGGTTTGCCATCAGGTCCATGTAGGAGGTGTAGTCTTGGTCGGCATCGGGCAACGGTTCCATGGCGGGCATAGCTCCTTGGCGATTGATGGAAGCTAGCGACAAAGTAACCTTTATCGGGTCATTGTACGTCCCCGGGTGGAGCTCAAGAATGCGAATTGTTCCCGCCGGTTCTTTGTCTAAGGGCTCGTATTGGTAGACGACGAGTGGGGGATGCCAACGCTCATTCAACTTGGGCGTTCCCATGGCGGAACCTGCAACTTCGGGAGGCCAATGTGGGGTGCGAAAGAAATTTGGTTGGGAGCGGGCAGCGAAATTGTATCAGCGCAGGTCAAAAAGCTGCCACCGCGGGGGTGATGCAGGTTGCTCAGTGGAGGCAGTGAGCGCTTGGCAGGCACTCCCCCAGGTTGTTTCCGCTCCTCAGCTCGACGCCTTTTCCACGTGACGAGCTGAAGCAGGCAGTCAACAAACGCACCTTGTTGGCTCCCTCTTTCCTTCAATGAGGAACCCCTCACATTTGCGAGCTTTCGTCTCGCTTGAGGCTCCAGAATTATTCTCAGCAAAACATCATTTTTGGTCACCGTCCCAAACACAAATGGACCCCTTGAGTGTCATCGCCTCGGTGGCGGCAATTATCACGGCCGCAACCCAAGCCGCGAAGCTCTTGAGCACATATGCCACCGCGACAAAATCGACAGCCGGCATTGCGTCGCAGATACATTCCGAGGTCTTGCAGACCAAAGTCGTCCTTCGCGTCCTCTAGCAACTAGTCTTAAATTTCGCCGACAACCCCGCCACGTATTCCTCCCTTATTCTCGTCGACGATCTTATTGACATCCTAACCGATGGGGTGCTCATGTTCGATGAGCTTCAGTCAATTCTCCAAGAGCTCCCGTCGCTTATCACCGAGAGCGGGCCGTCTAGGTCTCTTCTAAGAATTCCTGCTACGCGATGGACTAGCAAGAAGGAAACATTTGCGGGAATGGTTACAAGACTGCATGGGTTCAAAAGTTCGGTAGCCTGCATCCTCAGCATTTTGCAGACGTGAGTGCTTTCGGCCAAGTTGCGAATCTGTTGCGCCATGGCTGAAATTTCTAGTGACTCCCAGGCTCGCGCTGAGGAGCAACAACAAGAACTGAAATCTCTTGTTGTCGCCTTGCACTCCAATAATCGCCAGGCCACGCTACGAGATCACGAGCCGTCGAGTACAGAAACCGGCGCTCCCATGATTCACGCGAGCTCTAGTCAAGCCCCCTCTCTATCGTCTCGGCATCCACAAAAGATCTCCACGGCCTCGTCGGCCGGCGAGAGCAGAACGTCGGCAGAAAATCTCAACGGCACAATCTTCGTTGAGCTTCCCTTCGAGAAAGACTTACAAGCCTCCGGGGTTTATCGCCGCGTAAGAAGGGAAACCATGGACTTCTCATTTCGCAGCTCCGTTGCGCTTACACGCGGGTGGTCGTTATACTCGGGCATCAGCCTCGGCCAAATTTCGCACATCGCTGTTTTGTGTCAGGGAGCTTTCAGTGTTGGCCACTGGGTTAGGGTTTACAGTGGCGCTGGTCACTATAAAGGAGGCCTTCGGCCTCCCCTGTGGGATTTCTAGGCTAGGCATCAACTTTCGTCCTTTCTCACCACCTACTATTGCTTCGCTTGCGCGCTGTAACCACGCCCTTCACACTGGTGAACCCCCCTTGACATTTTGGCTCTCCCTATTTGCCAAAGTGACCTCTCGAACTTTCAGCACTACAACTTCAACAGCAAGACACAGAGATCCCACGAGAGACAGCAGGGTGATACGCTCTCCATTTTCCAACAATGCCTTGCTATAGAGAAGCAACTTGTCCAACTTGGATACTTCAGATCACTCATTTCGGCTGAACGGAAGGCAGCTCTGGAAGAGCTCGGCCCGAGGGAATTCCTGCAAAGAGTCTTTCATAACACAGAGTTGGCGCTTCTGGAACTGTTCAGTTATCTTGATGGCGGACAAGACATGGTTTTTGTCCCATCGGAGCCCTGGAGGTCATCCTTCGTGGATGGAGAGATCGTAGAGACGTGTGCCCGACTGCTTGGCGCGACTACAGACAACTGTCCGACCCTGGGCGACCTTGCCGCAGATGACACAACAGGACACATAAAGCTTGTCTGGGTCTTGCAGAAAGTCCTCTCTCTGTTGACACTACAAGATTTGGTCACTCCTGTTGACACAAGCCTGCAATGGCAGCATTGGTCGTGCGAAGGCTTCCTCCTCTCAGAGCGCGAGTATCTTTGTCGATAGAGCAACTGCACGAATCCCTGAAGTACAGCTGTTACACAGCATTTACGGACGAACTACCGCGCTTCATAAACACGCAAAGGCGATTCTTGTTACGAACGGAGATGATGGCAACCAAACCCATAACCGAACAGGCTTGGGAGACGGTCTTCGAGGAGTGGGCAGCCCGTGTAGCGACCTCCTACAGAATCCTTGCAGCCGGGGAACACGGCGCCCGTGTGGTGTTGGAGGGAAGTTTGAGGGCCTCCGGGGAAGTAAAGAACGCGGAGCTGGCAGTGAGAATACGAAGAGCCCTCCATCTGTTATCGCGCCCGCTGCAAAGATTACGAGACTACCGGGTAATTATTTAGGTGAGAAATGACAACCAGCGTCCCCAAAGATTCCAGACAACTGACTTGCCACACGTTCAGGAACTACCATTCAAGGACGAGCATGAAGCAGACCACGCCATGAGCTCGGTGAAGGCCGTCGAAGATGTTGTTGAGGCGGCGCTTGAAACACAAAGGCGTCCGAAGGAAGGTCAGACCCTTTTGAGATATCTCGCCGAATCCGACCGCATGACTATCGCAACACTCGGCAAACTCGAGCTCCTCTGTATCATACCCGGATCAAAGTTATTTGCCGATGAATCGCTGCCACCAGGCTACCTGATAGACCATTCCAGCGACGTTGGCGTATACCTGTACAAGGAAGGATTGGCGATCGTGGAACTCAGGGACGAGCGCTTCGACTGGAAAGGTGGGAAAAAGACGCTAGCGCAAAAATGCGCCAGGTCCCGTCCGAGTGGCCAAATATCAGGGGCGTCCGTTTCGAGGATGCAACGGTAAAGAAGTGGTTACTTGGATTCTGGCTGAACATCGCCTTTTTATCATTGACTTCGGTCGAGGCACCGAAACCTTAATGACAGCGACCGATAGGGGATTAAATTTTGTGCGGCACATGTGGCTAGAAAGGTGTGTGAACCTTGCCTCCCGTACCGCAGGGAAAGAGCGGACAGGCTCGACCCCACCAGGTGGGCATATCTACAGATAAAAAATACACGAGTGGTGACTCTTCCCAGGACAAGCGCACCATCTCTCTCAGCCATCGGATCTTCGGTGTCGACCCAATTCCGGCAATGGAAGTGAGCGCGCTGTTTAAGCGTCCTTACTGGTATCGAATCTGAATCATGCAAGTGGTCAAACTGGCCCCTTGAATCTGTTGTCTCTGTGGCAGCGCGGTAATTCCATTCAAACACATGACTTGGGGAGTCGGGGCGCTGTATCGCATTCACATTCTCGGGGAACGGTTCGGTGTGTCGTCAAGTCCATATGCAAGGCACTGATTTCCGCTTTTGGCAAGGATTTTGTTGGCGCCTCAGACCTGGGGACTCAGCAGAGTCCTTTCTTTCAACGGTTTGGTCGTCAAGGAAGTCGACAAAACCGGGCCCCAGGCTGGCGATTACAGGTGTCTTGGATCGTACAGGAGCGCCCTTTCGCCAGGAACAACAGCACCGGATATAGAACTCTCGATCTATTCAAAGATGCCATTCATTGGCTGGCAATCTTGATGAGCCAGAGAGGCTAACAAGAGACACCGCTAAGCGAGAGGTTTCTCAGACTAGAGACAACAACCCCTTCCGCCAGATATTCTAGAGTCTTGAGGCCAATACCATGCCCACCTGGCTAGAACTAGCGCTAACTACCCAGTTTCCCACTAGGGGAGCCATACGTTCACGACAGCCAACGGGTTCCTCGGATTGGGCCCTATTAACCTTCGTTGACACTTCCAAGATAGCCAGCATCGTTGCTGATCAGGCCAAGGGAATTACGGCATACCAAGAGCTAAGACAAGGTGTCCTCGACGTCAATGCCTGGCACTGCCTGAACACTAGTCAGCCTCATCCATGGCGTTGACGAAGCTGAACCCTACCATTTGGTCTATAAAAAAGGAGGCTCTGGACGTTTAACTAGAACCTCAACAAGCATCCTGAAGCAATGCAGTCAAGCATTTACAACCCCATTATTTCCAACTAACATAATGGAGAATGCAGCGTTTCTGACAAGAGGTATAAGGCCCCTGAACCCCTCTCTTTTTAACAGGATGCCTTCCTATTTGCTTAGTTGTGTTTGTGGACTGCGCTGGGCTGTCAATCCAAGTCAAACACAAAACTCACAATTCTTACAGAGACGCTTTACTATCTGCGGTGCTAGCGAGTTAGCATGCCTAGGTACAGATTGGCTTGCTAGTCCCACCATCACCTGAAGAGGAGGGTGATAGGCGCGGCTACACCACGCTTCCTTCATATAGCCGAACCTTTCGGATAAACCGTTTCCGTCGGTAACCACTGTAATCTCTAACACGCGAATCCTACCTACTCAGCCCAAGCGGTGCTGCCATTCTCCGTCGCGCAATGAAAATTCCACGAATCCGCTACGGGTAGGGTGCGCACAAGGATATCTCCTATATATGGGTGGGGGATCAAACCAGGCACCGCCCGACGAGAAACGTGGTAAAATTTACCCCGTTGGCGATTTTTTTGCTAATATTATCGCAAGGAACTTTTGCGACAGAATGAGGGTTATCGGCGCCTTTGCAGCTCTTGTAGCCTCACTGGGTGTAACTGGTAAGCAGTGCTGCATTCTACACAGTCCTCATGGGAAGCTGATCAAGGGGCGGGCTTGCTGCAGATGCTGCCACGGGCAACTTCACCTGGGATACCAAGACATTTTATGTCAATGGCGTGCAGCATCAGATGCTCGGGGGGCAGATCGACCCGCAGCGAGTGCCACGCGAGTACTGGAGCCAGCGACTGCAGATGGCCAAGAGCCTGGGCCTCAACACCATCTTCAGCTATCTGTACTGGCAAGACATTGAAGAGCACCCGGGAACGTTTGACTTTACCGGGCGCAACGACGTCGCGGCGTGGTTCCGGGCCATACAAGAGGCCGGACTCAAGGCGGTGCTGCGGCCGGGTCCGTACGTCTGCGCGGAGCGCGACTGGGGCGGCATTCCGGGTTGGCTTAGCCAGGTCCCGGGATTGAGGATCCGCTCCAACAACCAAGCCTTCCTCGACCTCAGCGCAAAGTATCTCGCAAAGGTCGGCGAGCAGCTGGCGCCACTGCTGATCACCAACGCCGGACCCATCCTCATGGTGCAGATCGAGAACGAGTACGGCTATGTGGGCAACGACAAGAACTACCTCAAGGCCTTGTCGAACTCGCTTTCCCGCTCGTTTCCCGGGCTGAAGCAGTACACCAACGACGGCGCGTCGGGTCTCCGGAACGGCTTCCTCCCGGGCGCGCTGGCGGTGGTGGACGGAGGAGGCAGCGAGAACGGCTTCCGCACCCTCCAGAGCACCATCACGGATCCGAGCAGCCGCGGGCCTCTGATGAACGGCGAGCTGTGGATTACGTGGTTTGACGTGTGGGGGCCCAAGAAGGGACACGCGGGCAACAACGGCAACGCGGGAGACGTGGATTTCATACTCGCCAACGGACACCACTTTAGCCTCTTCATGTTCCACGGCGGCACCAGCTGGGCCTTTGGCAGCGGCGCACAGGACGGGCTGCCCGTCCAGCCCTTCACCACCAGCTACGATTACGGCGCCGTTCTGGACGAGACGGGCCGCGTCGCGTCCAACTACGCGCCCTTCCGCAACGCCATGGCCAAAAAGGTCCCATCGATTCCCGCCGTCCCGTCAAACCCCCCGCTGCAGGCCATTTCCAACTTCTCGCTAACGCCCGTGGCAAACTGGTTGGACGTGCTGCCGACAGCGGTGGCGTCGTCGACGCCCAAGGTCATGGAAGCCCTCGGCCAGGTCTGGGGCTATGTCCTGTACGAGCACGTGGCCACGGCTGCCGCGTCAGGCAAGGTTGTGCCCGGTAGTGGCATCCGCGACCGTGTGATTGTCTACGTCAATGGCGCAAAGCAGGGCGTCATCGACGGCATCTACAAGACACCGGCAACCGTCAACGTCAACCTCGGCTCGGGCGACAAGTTATGGCTGCTGGTCGAGAACCTGGGCCGCGCCGACAATGGTTTCTCGGACCAGACCAAGGGCATACTCGGCAACGTCACGGTCGGCGGCAAGACGCTCACCCAGTGGAATCACTACTCTCTGCCGCTCGACAGCGCACCCTCGGGTCTGGGGCCCTCGGCTGCTGCTGCCATCAGCGTCAAGCCCAACAGCGCGCCGGTGTGGTACCGAGGCAGCTTTGCCAACACCAGGTCGGGCATGGCGGCCGACACGTTTCTCGACTTGCCTGGCGGCGTCAAGGGAGTCGTGTTTGTCAACGGGCACAATCTCGGTCGCTACTGGACCATCGGCCCGCAGCAACAGCTCTTCGTGCCCGGTGCCTGGCTCCGCGTGGACGCTGCCAACGAGGTGCTTGTGCTGGAGCTGGAGCCTGGGACGTCGAGCCGCGTGGCGAGGGGTCTTGCCATTCGAACGTGGGGGAACAATATAGACCTGGACTGCAGGAACTGCACTTGAACGAAGACTCGATAGCTGCATTTGGATTTTCCTTTTGCACCGTACCAGTATGTTTTGCTCAGGTTAGAGGGGAAGGATCTGAACTGTTGGGATCGCCACAATGGATTCGGAGTCAAATTTGCCCGTCTTAGGGAACCTTGGCCGGTTGCGGTTGCAACCCTGAACATGATGAAACAAAAAGCCGCTGCCGCATCCCATCCCCCCGGAAACTGGCGGCCATGGCAGCTAAGCCCCTATCTCCTCATCCCCCTCACATTCATATCGGCCGGTCTGGCCGCCACCCTTGAAGCCCTCGCCCAGATAAGCAACCGTCCCTACTCTCATTCGAACCTGCAAACCGCATGGTTAGACTGGTACTGCGACGGCCAGCCACGCAGCAGCTGCGCCGTCGAACTTGAATCCTCCACCCCCAACCTCTCCCTCTCCGGCACGACGTCGTTCGCCAACATCTCCATCAGCAAAGCCGGTATCCTCACCTTCCTCCAACCCAACTCGCTACCTGCCTCTTCCACCTTTGCATGGCTCTACTTCCCCATCCTCATCGCCGTCCTCTACGCCATCCTCTGGCAGCTCGTCGACGACGAAGTCAAGCGCATCGAGCCCTTCCACCAAGCCTCCCGCCCGGGCGGCGCCACGGGCGACCGCACCCTTTTTGCGTCCTACATCAGCATCCAGCCTGTTCTCGCACCGCTGCAGGCCCTCCGCTGGCGGCAGACCGCTGTCTTTTTGTCGTCCATTACCTATGTGTTGGTAGGCTTCGTCACGCCCATTCTGCAGTCGCAGATCTTTCAGCTCCAGCCGCAGATGGTGCAGGTGGGGTATTTTCCGAGGTTTAGCGATCGGTTTGAGCCGCTTACGCGCGAGGGATGGCAACAGGAGCGGCGGAGCGGGGACGGGGAGGTTATTGCGAGGTTCTCTTCCGAGCTGGATGGGATGAAGTTGAGCGAGGCGCAGAGCGAGGGCGTGGCCAGAATCGTCGTGCATGTGGATCCGGTGTGAGCGAGGGCGCAGGAGGCGGTCCTGTGGGCCGCGACGGTGTCTGGGCTGGGCCTGCTTTGGCTGACGGCGAAGAGGCAGTCGGGGATGGTGCATGATACCACGGGTCTGGCTGCCCTGGCGAGCTTGGCAAGCGCAGACTCGCAATTTCTGGAGCGAGTTGCTACCATGATCGGCGCGGGGGGGCCCTGATGCTGAAGTCGAACTGAAAGAGACGGTTGTGCATCTCGGCCATGGCGGAGACGGCGAGGCTGGAAGGCCGGCGTCCTATTACGGCTTCCGATTTGGCGCCAGGCCGACAGGGCACACGCGGCCGTCGGGTCGCCTCCTGTTGAGGGCCACTGCCTGGCTTGTCACGGCTCCCAAGGCGTTCGGCGTCTCCATTCTGCGATGGACGCTGGGCAGCTCGGGTGCCCACTACCAAGTGTTGTACTACGCAATCGGCCTCAGCACGCTGGGAAACCTCATGTTGATCGTCATGTTGCTGATACTGGGAGGCACGGAAAAATCGCCGAATTCCCCCGACGACGCCTTTCAAAAGACAGCCAGCAGCGCGGCCGGCAACGGCACCGGTCTCACCGCGGCGGAGCTCATCGTAGTGTCCGTCGTCAAGACCCTCTGGGTGGTGGTGGAGGAGCAGACAACTGTCCTCGCGCCGTATCGGGCGCTGCACGCTCGTCCACGCAAGGCATGGCCGCTTCTGGGGCGCGACTACGCCGCCATTGTGCCGGGAACGCGCACCTTTTATGCTTTCAAAGACGGCCAGCTGCTTCTTGGCTGCGTGACCGCGATATCCCTCCTGCTCGAGGTGGGGCTCGTCTGCTTCGGTAGTACCGCCTCGATGAGTCAAGGGACGGCGTACAATGCCGATGCCATCTGGACCATCCACTGGATATCCTTCAGCGTCTGCGTCATCATCATCTTGTTTATCGCGGCAACAAGTCGGGTCTGGCTCGCTGGGTTTCCCTACATGGGGAGAAACCCGGACACCATCGCCGCGAAGCTGTCGTACGTGTGCAGGAGCAGCAGGCTACTTGAGGACGTGAGGCCTGTGGTTTTCATGAGCCGCGAGGGGAGGGAAGCGCACCTGCGAGGGCTCGCCGGGCTGTATGCCATGGTGCAAGTGCAGCCTGATGAACCAGGACTAGAAAGGACGGTTGATGGAGGAAGAGAGTTCTTTTAGGTTGGAAATGTCAGATATATATGTCTGATGCATGAGCTCGGCCATCAGCCCACGAGCCGGCTTCAACAGTAAGCCCCGACAACTAGGCTTAGTTATTATAAGCGTCATATTTACCGAATATGTGGAATAGTAGAGAAACCAGTTAGGAATCTGATAACCGGCCTCTGCTGAATACGGCAATGACAACAGAGACACGATGACAACATAGCAGGGACAAGAAAGCAAGGAAAGAGCCGTGATGCCCGTGATTGGATCGAGAACGATAGGACCATGGCAGCGCAGATCAAGGCCGACTCTTTGTCGCGAATGGGAATGAGCACCGGCTTGTCGATGGCAAGCGACTTGTCCCACCACGTCACGTAGATAATGAGAGCAAAGGTGGTCTAAGCAAATGTGTTTAGTCCCAGCAATGCCGCCGCGAGTCAGGGACAGAGACTCGTGATGAAATGAATGCCGAAGTAGACCCCCTGAAGCAAACGAAAGCTTTTGCGCGGTACATTCGCTTTGCTTTTTGTTGCTGTTGATAGATATGTCTCGGTAGAAAGAAAAAGGAAAAGAAAAAAAAAAAGCCTTGCCGCCCGCATTAAGAGGGCGATGAAATTCACAGCACCCCCAAGGCTAGTTCCAGAACACCAAACCTGCTCCTAAGCGTTCGTTACTTCCTACCACCCTCGATGCCATTCACCAACTCGCTAGATCCGTGTCTCCTCTTCTGTATAACCTGCCCATCAAACATCACAAGGCCATCTTTCCATGAGAACTCATAGGACCATGGAGTTAGGTGCGGGGACCGGGGTCGTGAATTTGGCTCTGACATATTGGACTTTGGGAGAGGATTGGAGGCACTCGTGTTTGTGGTTGCTCCCTTGGCGTCGGGGCTGGCCTTGGGGCGAGCAGATGTAGCCTTGCGTGCCATGATTAGACGCCGAACTTTATCTTGTGGGCAAGTCCCCCCAAAAAAAAGAAAGAAAGAAAAAACGTACAGTTTCCTTGTCTGACTGGGGAGAGGGATTGGAGGAGTTGGGATCCATCGCGAAGGGGGAGGACTGGTGCACTTAGTTTTCTGTTGCATCGCACCCGTTATCACATTGGCAGGAACACATCCTTTATGTAACCGTGCGATTGTGCTCCTCATGGTCACCCGGGCATCGATGATTTACGCATGTTGCGTGACTGAACACTCTTCGTCAATGGCGAATGCGGCTCTTGCGAAGAGGAGTGCCGACCAGGGCTGGGCCTTGCGTGCAAAAACCCCTTGCTAGACTAGCGTTCAGTGTGGTTTAGCGCTGTCATGCCTGCGGAATATGCCGAAGATCTGTCCAACATTGTGGGGGACAGGCCCTACAAGGCCCGTTAGTCATCATCGTACCACAGCAGTCCCATGCTAGATAGCTGGATGGGCAAACCTCTCTTGAGCAGAACAACAATGCAATCGGAAAACCTGGACCATCCAACCCTGATCAGCCAGGGCCCTGGCAAACATGGCTGCATCTTGGCGGTGGCAAATATCACGAACGCGTGTTGGCTGAATTCGGCAGGCGCATTCAGGCGCCTTCAAATTGGTGCGAGACGCCACGCCATAAGCTCCCGACGCGCTTGCCACATTGAGAACTGGCGACACGATGGAGCCATTGCTTCGCGGGGAAACCACATCAGAAAAGAAAGTCCGACCTAACATCCGTGCACCATGGGTACCTGTGTGGATTTGCAAAATTAACCCTTGCATAAAACGCTAATAGCCGAGCCGGAAAGGTAAGCTTCCATTCCATCGTGGCTTGGCCAGCGCAAAATGGAGCTGAAGAAGCGCCAGGGAAGCTTCGCTGCAGATTCCATCCGGGTCTCAATCTCAACGCATCTTCTCTCCTGCGCCGTCGCTCTCAGTCACACTTTTCCTCTGTGTGATTGTTGGGACGCGACAAGACGCCTCCGTCATGACATTCTGCCGTTCAATGGCTGTTTTCCGGTCTTGGCACATGGTTATTTTTTTCATTTCCCTTTTGCTATGCCCCGCCCGCGCACAGCTGCAGAGATCTGGCAGCACGACTTCATGTGCCATGCTCTGAGCCGCCTTTATCAGCTTTCGACGCTCAGCGTGGAAGAAAGCAGCGAGGTTCTCACGGTCGTGGCCCAGCATCACATTGGACGGCACCTAGTCTCGGGAAAGCGCTCCACGGCAGCGCAGCTCAAGGAGATCTTCTCAGAAGAGGGCGAGAGACTTGATCCGGGTAAGCTCAGGCCTCAGTCGGACGAACAGGCTCGGGAGCGGACGGCTTGGTGGCGTTTTCAAAGGCAGTATCACCGAGAGAGAGCAACACAGCTCCGACGCCACGATCATGTCGCCCCGAACCCAGATCCTGACGACAATGGACACCAAACTGCTGCTGCTGACCCCCCAGAGGAGAGACTGGTGGACGAGACGTCAAAAAAGCAACATGTACGGCTGTCTTGGGTGAAGGATGCGCTACCTCACCTTTCAGACAGTCAGTGTGCTGAAATCAGGAGCATCTTGAGTTGGCGCTCAAGCCTATGCTCCTCAACGGTTTCGCGCCCATCGTCGCATCACAGTCAGGCGAGGCCAGGCCCCAGTGTGCACCACGACAGCGATGCACACGCCAACCTTTCGCCTTTGGAGGAGTCTTTGGTGACGCATGGAGCTGACTGGCAGGAGATTGCACCCTGGACCGACATATCATCTCGTGTGGATGGGACGCAGTGGACAGACCCGCCACGTCCAGCAGTCCAAACGGAGCAGCCCTTGGCAGCAAACAGCGCTCAGTACAATCGAGTCGTGATTGGGCTGTGCTGTCGTCATCGAAGCGAATGCCTCCACCGGAAAGTGTCGGCTACCTTGGCGGGACGAGACACGCCCAGGCTCACCCCTCTGGACTTTCTCCCCAGAGAAGGGAGGGATGTCTTTGGCGATACGTTGCTTCATCTCGCCGCACGGTGGGCGACTGTGGACGTGTTCAGGACGATTCATTCGGCTGTCGACGTTCGGATGGTGAACTTGAAAAACAGTTCAGGCGATACATTCATGCACATTCTTGCGCCGCTCTGGGTTGAGACGCAGCCCAAGGCGTTGCTGGAGGTGCTTGGTGCCTCGTGCAACCAAGGCTTCAACTTTCTCGCTCGGAATCTCGATGGTAGAAACATCTTTTCTTCATTGTTGCCGCCCGTTTCTGCTAGGATAGACGCAATCCAGCTGCGAAGCTTGAGCAACAGCATGCAGTACTTGGTCTCGGAGACGCCCTCTCACATTCTCATGCCCTCGCTTCTTTCACCAGCCCCAGGATCTCAGCCAGCAACCGTAGCATTCTACATGGAAACTCTTCTCCAGGCTCACGCGAGAACCATCACCGACTACCCATCTCAGGCCTTTGCGTTATCCGTCTCGCGCCTCTTTTGCGACAAGGCTGCCGCCTTCCCCTGGACAAATTCCCTTCCGTTGATTCCCACCGTCAACGGCATGCACAACTACCTGAAACACGTTCTCTCCGTTACTCCCTGGGAAGCCGCCTCCGACACCAGCGGTCTTTCTGGTATACTCAACGGCGCCGATCCCAACGAGTACGACATGCACGGCACAACGGCGATGCCTTGTGTAGCCGCTGTGCTACACCACATTGGCCTAGGCCATCTGGCCGACAAGGATGGTGTCCCCATCCTTGATCTTCTCTGCCAGCATGGTGCTGACCTTCGACTCGTCACGAGCGATGGTGAAACTCCACTGCACATGGCCATCCGCCTGTGTTTACCTCACTCTGTGGCGGCTTTGCTGAAGTTGGGAGCGGACCCCATGGCATATAATTTGAAGGGAATTAGGGCGATGGACTATGCTCTGCTTCAGAAAGCGCTACAAAAGGACAAGATGTCTGATAGGAAGCTGTATGCTCGGGCTCATCGGGTCTTGGCTTGTATGGTTGACGTTGCCGTCAAGCTGAAATTGCCGAGGCCTCATATTTTCTTCAAGAACCAGCATACTCAGACTAGCGACGGTAGATGAATGAAGTGGATACAGATATTCAGATTTAATTTCTGCAACCGTCTGTTGCTGGATAATTATTACAGCAAACTTGCACCCCAAGACAGCTGAGGGAGGCCTGATCACTGGATGTCCCGTTTGGGAATAGTCACCTTCGATGGATGCCTGCCACCAACGCCATGGGTGTGGTCGGATGAGGACCAATCATCACGGCCGAGAAATGCGGGGGAGGTCGAGCTGAAATGCGCAGACCCCCCCAGCGGCAAATTGCGCGAGTCCGACGGTCGGGCGCTTGGTTCAACCATTCCGCCCGTCGCGGTATCAACGCTATCTCGAGCCCTGATGCGGGTCGGCTTGCGATGGGGAGCACCTGGGAAGGCAAGGTCTTCCGGTTGCGGAACCTGCCTAGCGACATTCAAACTCGGATTGACGTTTGTACGTTGGTCAGCACCGCGCTCCGGGTCCCCGCCAACCACGTTTCTGTCTGCTCACTCGCCACAACTTGCGACAAGTGGGAAGTTCCACCCTCGAAGGTGGCTACGGTTCAACTGAGAAGCGCCCCTCGACTTCCCCCAAACGTTATTTCCGATGAGGAATGGTCATTTGCCCGCCCTGGCCTGGGGCCCGATGAAGGAAGCTTGCTGCTTCTTGATACCCACTTTCGCGGACTGACGGTCTTGAATGATCCTAAGCCGGGGAAGCATGAAGCTGAGTACGTGCCTGTTCGAACCGACCCCATGGCTGATGGTGACACTTGGATTGACTGCCCCGTGCTTTTAGCTGCATTGCCATTTCGGGTCTGGCAAGTCACCCAGTCGGGTCCTGGCAGCCTCGCGGAGACAGGACCTTCATGTGGATCAGGGACGCGGTGCCCCAAGCTCTTCCCGAGATCCGGACTATCGTCTATGGTTATGACTCAAAACTGCCCAAGAGCAACTCTTTCCAATCCATCAGCGATCTGGCCCACAGTTTCGTCTGGAGCCTTCGAGCCGGCGGCTGGGACTTGCCAACGTCGAAACCACTTCTCTTCTTGGCCCACAGTCTCGGAGGCATTGTACTCAAAGAAGCCATCGTTCAACTCGCCGACTCTGGGGATAGAGGGCTGTCGGCGTTTCTCGACAGGATTCCAGGCGCAATAATGTTTGGCGTCCCAAACTTGGGAATGGAGCAATCTCACTTGTTGGCCGTCGTCGAGGGGCAGCCAAACGAGTCTCTGGTTGATGACCTGTCCCGCGAGGGTGGTGGATATTATGTGCGGCAGTTGAACGCCCGGTTCAAAGGGCTGTCGTTCATGGAAAAGGCGCGAATTCTGTGGGCATATGAGACTGAGGAGTCTCCTACCGTCGTGGTATGTGATAAGGACTCTCATCTGATCTGCCGCATGGCATGGAATCGCCAATCTTTTTTTAAATGCCATGGCAGCGTGCCGCGGATGGAACGTGGTCAAGAAACGGCCCTCGCGCCGTGCTTGTCGATCGGAATTCAGCGACGTGCCATTACTACCGAAAAGACAGGTCCATCACCATCCCCATTAACCAAGACCATTCCGGCATGGTCAAGTTCTCAAGGAGCGACCAGAATTTGAGCGTCATCATTCAAGCTCTAGCCGAGCTCTGCTCCATCTCGTGCGGCAGCCGCCAAACGTCAGGCGTGGAACATGGAGCTGAGGGAAGTGGTGACATTGGCGGGCCATCAGTCGGAGTTCGCCCAGTCTCTGTCAGCTCCGAGCTCGAGCACGCCAAGCCAATACCGAGAGTGCCTTCAAGTTCCGTCAGCTCTGAGCTCGGGCGAGGCTTGGGTTTCCACTCTACAGAGGTCATCGAGGTACCCGAAGGCTTGGAGGATCAGTTGCAAGACCTAGGACATCTGCTGTACTCTGTCCAAAGTAAGTTCATGACCCCGGGCCAACGCCTTTGTTTCACGCCACTGACCTTCTCCCTACTTCCAGACATGTACGACCGGTTGCAATCACCGGAGCTCAACGACCGGGCTGATCAGATCGAAGCTCCCCACCAAAGAACATTTCAGTGGGTTTTCAATTTGCCAGTATTCTCTCTCTGGCTGCAGGAGGGCTCGGAGTTTCTCTGGATCCAGGGGAAGCCCGGTTCAGGAAAATCCACGTTGATGAAATACATCTACCAAAGCCGGCAAACGTGGGACCTTCTGCACAACTGGAGGTCGGACTCCCTGGAAATCAAGGCTTGCTTCTTTTTTCATCATCGAGGTAGCCCGCTCCAGAAATCTCTTGAGGGCGTCCTGCGGAGTCTGATCATCCAGATCATGGAACCACACCGAAGAGCTTTTGAAAAAGAAACAAGGTGGATCTGGGAGCGCTATGAAGGTTTAAAAAACGACCAAGCGGGTTTGGAGCGCCAGCTCAAAATCGTTCGGAAAGAGCTCGACGAGATCCGACGGAGCAAAAAGAAACACGGTGCCTCGGGAGGCGGAATCAGACCCGCGAACAGCAGAGCGCCCGGGAACAGCAGAACATATGCACCATTCTATCTACCGAACACCGAAGATGCAATTCGCCACATGGATGACAGATTGAACCAAGGCAGAGCCCTGCTACGACGGGAGCTAGCAGACCTTGGCGGGGAATTCAACCATCGCGGCACCTCACCGGAAGCCAAACTCCTTGGGAAGTTGGTCGCCGAGTACCAGAAAGAGAGGGACGAGGAGATTCTCGGCCTCGAAAAGATTCTGCGACTGCTCCTGGACCAAGACGTGGCCAACGTGGACTTGGTCCTATTTTTTGACGCTTTGGACGAATTCGATGGCCATCATATCACCATCAGTCGCTTCTTGAGAAGCCTCGTCACAACGTCTCCCACGTCACGGACACGTGTAAAAGTCTGTTTCTCCAGTCGTTCATCGACATGGCTTACAGAGAAATTTTCAACTTGTCCCAGCTTTGCCGTGGAGGACTACACAACAACCGACATCGAGGAATACGCGACCAGCTCGGTGGCCGGTCTCCAGACGGCAAGCCCCTCTGTCGCGCAGCTTGTTCCCGCTATCATCAAAAGGGCGAATGGTGTGTTTCTTTGGGTCCGTCTTGCCATCAACATCCTGCAAGAGACAATCGCCTCGAGCCCGGGCACCATCACACCTGCATTTCTGGAGCAAAAACTTCAGGGCATCCCTGGCGATCTCATCGAATTCTATCGCCTCATCGTGGAGCGCATTAGCCACGACAACCGTCGCTTCACGTACGCGCTTTTGGAGTTGCTGATCCGCCATAACGGTTCGCCCATCCGAGCAGCGCACGTGCGAGATGCCGTCCTCGTCTCGAGCTGTGCTACCCGGGGCGAGGCGAAAGAGCTTCTTGCGGCCGTGCGCCGACGTGAGGGGGAAGAAAGGGTCCCGGTGGAAAGCGGGCACGAGTCAATCTTGGATGAGACTCGAATACGGAATCAACTGACCATCTGGGGAGGAGGACTTGTCGAAATCAAGCGTCAGGGGGACTTTGACTATCCCCGGTTGATGCACCAGACCGCGTTGGAGTTTATCGCCAGTCCAGCCTTCAAGAAGATTGTACTGGGCGAGGATCCCTTCAACTTCGTCAGCGAGAACGGCCATCACTTTTACGTCAAGTATTGGACCCTGGAACAGGACTGGGCGTCGCTCAACCGGCAAGCCATTGCGTGCATGATGGAACAAATGCTTCAAAAAGGCCACCAGAGGGCGCTGCTTGAGCTTGGCGCCCGCTACTCCCAGTCGCGTCTCCATGCGGCCGAAGTCGAAGTGCTGCAGAGTCTCGCTTACCACGCAGAACAGGCCGAGATTACCACAGAGAAGAGCATGTGCGATTATATCCTTTCGGCAGTTGTGCCTGGGGGGACACAAGTGCCGCGGGGAAACTTGGCGGGTCAAGAGGAGGACTTACTGTTTTTGGCTACTTCCTGCGGTTTGACCCGTTGTCTCCAGGATTGGGTAGCTGGACGACCAAACTACATTGCGGAATACAGTAGGCGGCAACGACCTAGCGCTGAGGTGCCGGCCCTGACTAGCCTGTTCTTTGCACCGCCCAACGGCAAGTTTCACGAACGATACCTCGACACGCTCGACCTTCTTCTCAGCAACGGCTACCGCCATTGCAAGGCCGAGTTTGGTTTTTTTGGCCGGATAATTCAGGAACTGTGGCGAAACCAGTTTGCAGAGTCGGAACGGATTCCGGACCGCGTCCTCGAGAAGGTGGCCATCAAACTCTTGGATCACGACAGCGACTATTACCAGCACTCGACCAACACGGTGGAGCTGGAGGTGACTGTCGACCTAGACTCGGAAGTGTCTCGATCCATATGGGCAACGCCGCTCCACGTGGCCTCCCGGACCTTGACCACTGAGCTGCTGTCCGCTGGTGCCAACCCTAACGGGACCGATACCGAGGGACGCACACCGCTTCATTGGGCTCTTGACCCGCCAAAGGACGTACGACCCAGATCGTGGGATACGGCATGGCGGTTTAAGAAGGCTCTGGTGCTGGCACGGGCAGGAGGAAAGCACTCGGTGCAACGAGAGGTTTTGACAACTGCACTGATGGCATTCGAAAGTGAAGGGTATGGGACCCAGCCGCTTCGTGAAGCTCTGCGCCGGTTCAGCGACAGCAGTTCACTCCCTGGCTGGATTATTAGAACTCTGGGCATTGGGAGGTAGCATTTATTCGTTTGCTGTGTAAAATATATGGAACCTGCGACTTGGAAAGCCGCTTCGGATGTGGCTACCTTCACAAAGCGTTGTGGGAAACATGAGGGGGTTGATGTAGTGTTGTTGTCTAATATACCTATATATCCGGACATATTTCAGGACTCCGGTTTAGTGACGAGAACAGAGCAACAAGGTCGATCTCCTGGCTGTGCCATTTTGAGAACCGTAACCCACAAATAGGGCGTCGTGAGCGCCAGCTGCGATGTGGATTGCTCTACCCGCACCTCGAGGTTGTGTAGATATCCAGCATTCAAGTATTATCCGTATCGGACTCCGAATCGCTGTCTCCGTCCGAACCCTGATCTGCCTGTATATCGCTGTCGTCCGAGTCGTTGACGTACGTACTCTGCACCTTTGATACCTTTCCCGGTCCATGGCCCCCGGCGTCGCGGATTGCTGTAATTTCTGTACCGAGAGAAGTATCTCTGTGGCGGGACCCAGAGCCAAAGTTCTTCGGAGATTTCTTATCACGAATGTTAGCAGCGACACATGTACAGCCCTGAGGGCACGGGTGAGTGGTGGAACGTACGTTTGCAAGCCCACATGAAAGGCAGAGCGAAATCCGTGCTGAAAACCCCACCCACACGCTCGCACTGGTGACGGTCAAGGTCTGGGTCTGGAAGTTTGTCCAGGGGTGGAACAGTGTGACCGGTGAGAAAATTGGCGTATTCTTCTAGATCCATGGCTTCTTCCTTGGAGATCGGTGCGTCTTCCATTTCAATGTCTGAATCATCATCATCGTCGTCGTCGTCGTCGTCGTTGTCGCAAGGTGAGTCGGAAGCTAAGTCGTACATTCCATCTTCGGGAACGTGACGATTAGGAAATCCCACTCGGCTAAACTTGACCTCTTCGACGACGAGGAGCTCGTACACTTGGTTGCGTGCCTCGGGGGAAAAGTCGAGGAACGAGAGGGTCATGGGCTTCAAGTCTGGCATCAAGTTCGGAACCCTGCCGCAATAATGCGCCAAGTTGAGCGGCGGAATATGGTGGGTGACCATTTCGAGGATGCAACGGTGAAGAAGCCGTTGCTTGGATTCCCGCTGAACATCCCTTTTTATTATGGACCTCGGTCGAGGCACCGAAACCTTCGTGACAGCGACCGAGAGGGACTTAAACTTTGTGCTGTGCATGTGCCAGTGCGACGGGTGTAATTAAACCTTGTCCAGGTCAACCCGATCAATGTTTTGCATCGCAAGGAAATAGCGGACAGGCTTGACCCTCTGAGTGGGTATATCTCAACAATTCAATGGGATGGCCTTAAATCTCAGGAGCATCCAAGTCAAATGACGACGCTACGCCTATGCCTGGTACCTATCTGCCTCCCCGACAGAGCCTGAGGACATTCATCAAGCGCCAAGAGTTGTGGTCGCCGTCGAGGAAAACAAAGTCTTACAACCCGCTGCCGAGTGACAAAGTGCGGAATTTGGCCTCATTATTGATCCCACGATCCGGTTTCACATGCTTAATGGCTTCCTTTTGTAGATGATTCTGGATGACTCGACAGTTCCAACATTCGTAGTTGAATCCGAGCTGCCGTCGTCTCGCTCCCACTGCGTTTGTGTGATTGGTGTGGTCCGGATGATTCAGGTGGAACCAAAAGGACCGACGAGCATCAAGACCATGGCATGAAGGATCTAGTGAACTTTGATGCCATTGGGCTGTGCCGGGGCTTTAAATGCGATGAAGAGAAAACCGCCCGCCCGGAAGCACCAAGTTCACCACCCTAAAATCGACACCATAAATTTCCCTTTCCTTCTTCGGAACTGAGCGGTTGCCACCTTGGCCTGAGCCAGACTGAGCCATACTGAGCGAGGGAGTCACAATTCTGGGCTGCTTCGGCTACAGCCGCCACGGGTCTAAAATCGCTGTGGAGTTACGAGGGCCCAGTTTTGGGACCTCTACCACCACCTAGCCGCGCTTTCCTTCACCCCAACTACAAGAGAAGAACAAACTTGCAATTCTAACACGTTGATAGATCATGTATATTATATTCGGATTCCAAAGTGTTGCTCTTGACCTTTTCTAGTGTCTCTAAACCCGTTGCGCTTAGGTCGAGTTGTCCATTTTTCTGAACACCTTATCATTATAGACACATCTTTCACCAAGTGTAATGATGACCAGATATTGCGGCATATATCATCACGGTTTAGCGCTACGGCTTGGAATCGCTAGGAGGAAAACATCTGTCCTGGAAGTTACTACCATGCTTGTAAGCATTATAAGTATACTAAGTAGTGTAGAACCAGATCGCCTGGCCATGTACTTACCGACCCGTACAAGCTAGCTGATGGTATATACGAATAGTCTGGATTTAGGGTTGGGCATCGTCATCAAGCATCTTTTGCGAGTTCTCTTTGGTCTGCATTTTAAAACTAATGTTTATTTGCTCCTGGACTGCAGGCATTCAATGCACCCTGCAGCAAAACTCGGCAAAACTCAATGAAGGCTCTGTTCTATGCTAGGCACCGTTATATACTAGGTTTTGTTCTATATTAGGTACGTATCTGTTTTTCTACGTCAGTTACATTTATGTCCCTCCGATTGGAGGACCAGTAGTCTGGGAGTCGGCTTTCCAAGCTGACTGCGACGTTCTGTGGGTGTGGTTCTCTTTGTGGTTTCTTCCCTGTTGCGCCATTGCACCAGTTCAGTAATGACTGGAAAAGAGTAGAGTTACTTACTTAACTAGAATTAGATATAGGAGAGGAGAGAGCCTGTTATAGGCTGTGGGAGGCTTTGGAAGAATTCCAGAGCCTTCTGTAAAGTGGAACTAATTAATACAATAATGGAATAGTACTGTTCTGAACCATTTTACGTGGTTCTGTTAATGTAGTGGCTGATGTGGCTACTGTAGTGTTCTAGTTGGTTCTGTGGGGCAGTAGCCCCAATGGATTCAGGGGGTGGAACCCCCTTGAATTCCAGAAGGTTCGGAGTGCTCCGGGGGCCTTAATGTGACGACCTTACAGGACGTCACTTGGGCCGGCGCGGCCCGACGAATCCCCCGCAGGAAGAACAGTTCAGGAAACAGTACGCACGGTACTGCGCACTGGGCCAGGGGTGTAAAGACCCGAAGCCCCTACGACTAATGGGAAGGTGCTCGCAGCATGCCGAGTGCTCACACTGCAAGCAGGAGAAACCTCACGAGCAGAGTGCTCGCGAGAAGCAGAGTGCTTACGCTATAAGCACTTACGACACTACGAGTAAGGTATAAGGTACCTCTTAGTTAGCTAGTATAGATAGACATCATTGTGACCACGATGACCGTAAGGGACTCTTAGTTCCTCACGATAGTATTTAATTATTTATTTGTGTCTTACTGTTCAGACTCACCTCTGTGTATTATAGTAGCAACGACTTATAGTGACATTGAACTCCCCGTTTAGGAGTGCTAGCTTAACAAGCCGTCTTCGGAACGCCTCTTAACTGTTAGCGTCCTGCTATACGTTCTGTCTTAACCCGCGCCAGTCCTCTTAAGGCCTGTGTCGGGTGCAGGTTGTAATACTTAAGGGGCTCTGGAGTGGGTTGGAATCTTTTAGAACCCTAGAGGGTTTTAGAAGATTTAGCTGGTAGTTTTGGGATATGTAACCACAGTACAGGATACCTGGTACAGGGTACTTAGTGGCTGGAAAATTAATAATAACTTATATATTTATTATCTTTATATATTACAGCTTAAAGATTAAAGTCAGTCTTATATAAATAGATTTATTATTAATGCTTAATTTATCCTTAAAGAGGTTATTTTATATAACTCTCTTAAGTTATTTAGGTTTATACCCTTTAGGCTGTTTTCTTTAGGTTTAAGGCTTATATTACGAGAATTTAAGCTTATTAATATAATATAAAGTATAAGATTAGAAGAGATAAAAGGTGTATTTAAAGATGGGGATAAGGTAAGGAAGACTTTTATCAGGGCCTAGAAGGTAGTAAAGATACGTAACCCTTACTAATCTAAAAAGCAGTAAGGAAATGTAGAAAAGGAATGTAAGAGTCCTCTTAAAAATCATTTAGGCTATTATTACACTTAAATATCTTTTAAATACAGTTATTTAATAAGTACTAAAAGGTCTTAATTTATGAAATTAAAAGGTATCTTTTAAATACCCCTAATATTCACGATTAATAATAGATAAAAGCATTCCTAAGTGGAAGCTGAACAAATCGTCTTATAAAGCACTGGGTAGTGGCTATTATAGGTGTAAATGTCCTAATTCTGGGCTCTTTGCTTGCACGGGACCATTTTTGGGCCCTTTGGCTAAAACTGCACCTTCTCGGAAGGCTGTGCTGTTTAATGGGCAGATATTAGCCGAAGCTGAGCCGGGGCTGATCTGGACTGATTAAACGTGACGAAGAGTCACGTGATAATGAGTATGGGAAGGTGTCGATTTTAGGGTTGTATAATAACATCTTTGGTACGAAGAGCCAAGCCGACATGGAGAAAATTGAGCAGCATTAACCTCCTAGTCTAATAAGACGCAACTTTAATATAAGATTTAGTGATTTATTAATATCATTATATGCCCAACCCGATGTTATATGCTCATAATTCGTAGGTACACTCTGTTTATAAGGTGTCCTCCCAACCCATCCAGGACAATACCCGTTCCATGTCATATCAACCCCCCTATTCCACCCCCCTCCCTCTCCCCCTCTGAGTCCTCCCCATCCCCCTCAACCCCCCAAACCAACGTAGCCGCCAACACCAACAACCCCAACTGCAGCCCCGCCCCAACCGCCAAAACACTCACAAACGCCACCGGCTCCTCCAGCCTCAGCCTCACCCCCTGTCTCGGCTGCGCGCCCTCCACAATCCTCTTCGGCCCCGTGTGCGCCGCCGCCGCAACAGCCCCAATCGCAAAGCGCGAGAGCATCGATGCCATTCCGGTGGCGCTGTTGTTCTGGGGCTCGCCGTACTGTAGGGAGAAGGGGTAGGATGTGTAGACGTCTTTCGGAGGGGTGGATGTGCTGGATGCGAGGGGGTTGAGAACAGGGGCGGTTTGCTCAGACAGGGCGATCGCCTGGGCGGCGACGGCAGCGTTTGCAGGGGAGAAGTTGAACGCCCCTGCGGAGGGGGAGGATGTCGAGACGGTGATGTTGCAGGTGTAGTAGAAGAAGGTGGTGGACGGGTTGACGTAAGACTCGGGGGAGGGAGGGCCGGCTTGCGGTTCGAGGACGTGGATTGTTGCGCAGCCTGGGCCGCAGGGGGGGGAGGGGCTGGAGCCGTCGTCGAGGAGGGAGGGCGTGGTGAGGTAGTAGATTGATTCAGCGCCGAGGGCGATGGAGGGGAAGACTGCGGTGGTGAGGTTCGAGGGGGAGAGGATGGACACGGCGCGGGCGGTGGTGTTGAGGGTGAAGGTGTAGGGGGGCGTGGTGCAGGTGCCGGAGGAGCGGACGGATTCGTTGGAGTAGACGGAGAGGTAGTTGAAGTCTTGGGAGTGGAGGTGCGGAGCTGAGTTCAGGAAGATGTATTCCCAGTGGCTGCCGGCGTCCCAGATGGAGGCGGGATAGCGTGCGACGGGCTCGTTGGTTAGAGGGTGGGGAGGGAGGATCGAGATGTTGTAGCTGCTGCCGATGTCGCCGAGGATGTGGGCTGCGAGGAGCTGCGGGGCCGCGCCACCGTTGAAACGCCCTACTTGGACGAACTCCCTCATGTCGGGGATGGAGATCGTCCCGGGGGAGGGATCGAGGTAGATGTCTTCAATGCCGGGGTCGGCTTGGAAGGTGAGACTTAGAGCGGAGATTCCGGTTTGGATGGCCTGTGGTATGAGTCTTGAGTTGAGGAAAGGGGGTCAAGGGTACTCACGATGTTCAGCAGGATCCACAACAGGCAAACGACTTTCAGTGATGGTGCTGGTGATCGCCATAGTAGTCCAACCAGTGCCATCAGACTGTGTACCTCGATCTGTTTTTGCGTTAGTCTCCCTTTGTCTCAGGACTTTGTCACGAGGTTGCTCACCTCTCGAATGTGTATCTGCTTCTTTCCGAGAAACCACCATCGCATGTAGATCGCGATTTCTCTCAGCGATGCAGCGATGTTGAGACCCAATGCTATGCTGATGCCCACAATGATCGCATCAAACGCCGATTTTTGCCCCTGACTCAATGTTCTATTTTGATGCAGCCGAATCGCGAGATAGTACAGACCGCTCAAGGCCGCTGTCCCAGCCCATCGCAGGAGCCCAAACATCAGGAACCTTCCGGAGGACTCCCTTTTGGATCGCAAATGGCCGAAATGCACATCGTCGTATGGGGCGGATGTGGGGTTTCTGTTCCCAATACCGTCGTAAGACCCTTTCTTCTCAGAAATCAAGCTCTTGTCGATCCCCCACGTTTCTTCGCGTGCAAGTGGTTGGGTCTCGAATCCGTCCGGTCGTCGTCGATGCGGCAAATGAGTGTCCGTCGGGGCCTGCCACGGCGGAGAATTGCCCCGGAAAATCGGCTCAGCGGCCTCATAGCGGGCGCTAAAGCTGAGATCGAATCGGTTCGCCGCCCTATCGTCCATTTCCTCGCAGTAGGAGGTTTACATGGAGCGGGTTTGAAGTCGACCCACTTCAAATGGAGAGTCGGCAGTTGAAAGTGAGTAAGATGTTTGTCGTAGGTAAGCATAGGTTTTAGTTTGGGGCAAGAGCTCTTTTATTAATGGAAGCTTGAGATCGACATCTGGGGGCTGTGTGGCACAGCCCAGTTGTGGTTCCGGGTGGTCGGATGCTGGGATTGCAGTCGCCACGCGCCGGTTGATCGATTGGTATCCAACCCCTGGTCATGAAACCGCTGCAGACACGAGCGGCTCGCCTCCGCATTTCTCCGAAGCCAATGGTTAATACAGAATATGGGGGTTCTGGGGCCTTAGCAGTCGCGTTTATTGTACACATTCATGCTGACTTTCCTTGCTTTCAAAGCTCCTGGGTTTCGATGTCTTGGTCATCATTTTCTCAGCAACGATAATCATTCAGTAAGACTTAAGCGCGGTCATGATATTCCTGCGGTCTCTCTGAGTAGTTCCACAAACCCTTTGCATCCAGGACATCTTCAAGTCATTGAGGCCGGACTTTTGGACTCTTGGACTGGCGATTTAGGATAGATGGATTTGTGCCTTGCTAAAATATGTCGTTGAGAAGGAGTCTCAATCCGCAAGCGATTGACTCTGAGCCAGTTCCGCCAGTCGAGCGGTTGAGGCAGCCAAGGTGATCAAATCTCGCTGTTTGTCATCTCCTCATTGGCCCTGCAACCGCCCCGCGACACGTGGTTGATAACGCATCTCTGCACCAGTCAGGCGCTGATGGAAAACCTAACCTTCATTCTTGCTCTTGCAGCACTGCGCACCTGCTCAGCAACGTCTCTCGAGTGCGTGGGTATCCCAACATCGCGACAAGATGGAGGCTATTGTGGGCTTGAGCCTGGCTTGCAATATTCTGGACAATGTCGATCGGGCGATCAAGTATGGCAAAACCATCCGGGAAATCTACGCCTCTACATCTGGCCTGCCCAACCAACTTCAGCTGCTCGATGATGCAGCCCAATCAATGAGCGAGTACGAAGAGTTTTGTTCTCAACCCCCATTTCCAAAATTAGAGGAGAAATCCTCTGATAAATAACAAAAACAAAGAGATGGATCATGACAAAGGAAACAATAGCTGGACAGTGCTGTCTCGTTTGTGTTGGAGCCTAGAGGCTGTTGTAACGCTGTGAAAGAAGTTGTCGTCGATTGGGTGTTTGGTGTGGAGGGCTGGTCTTGCGGAGCCAGGCCGCCTGTTTGATTCGCTAAACCAGCTTGAAAAGTGACATTGGAAGTTTGGGGTGGTGCAATCGATGAGGTCCCTTCGTTGGAGCGAGGTGTGGGGGCAAGCAGACGGGTAGAGGGGCCTTGAGGCTGTGCATCTTCGACAGATGTCAGCCCATCGCCACGGTTTGAGTTGTGGCTTTTCCTTTTTCGCCACAATGGCGTCGTGCGATATGTTCTGCGAGTCGGCTCACCCCGCAAGGACTTTCCTCGACGTCCCTTGCAAGCGGACAGCCGGGTATTTACATGGTCTCTAAAAATGTTGATCAAGTCGCTCCTGATGAGCTGTAAGATGTCGGAGCTGTCTGTTGACATCGCCGTACTCAGCCTGTGATTAAGTTGTTGCTCCAGGTCGCGCTCGTGGTGATGGAAGCTTTGACGGATATCCTCAAGCGTGTTCGGTGGAACGAATTCTGCATAGAACTGATGGTGAGTTCCCAGAAGCCGCAAGCAATATGAAAACGTATACCAAAAGAAATCACACTTACCCGGGGAGGAAATATTCTCATCCTGGGGAAACAACAGCCTCCAAAGAGACTGCCAGGTCATGACCTGGCAACTCTTATTCCGGGCTGACAGCAAGCGGTCCATTTCAGGCGTGATGCCGTCCTCCGGCTCCATAGGCTCTTGCGGTTTGAGATCGACAAAGTGACAAATTTGTCCCTTTAGATGCTCCGTCAGAAATATCTCGATTGGGAAGCCCTCCTTGCACCGTTGGCAAATGTGATGAAAGTACGGATTTTGGGGCGGTTGCTTGTGACTCATGCGAACATGTCGTCTATACACCGGTTAGACCCAACCCAGTAGCATATCACCATGAAACAGGCATACTTCAAAAGAGAAAAGTTTTCCCATGCGGTTGTTGCGCAGCAGTGGAAGTCGATGGGGTTGAACCGGTCGGGGTTGCGTTTCCGGAAGGGACAAATTCGGTAGTCGATTTCACACTCTGTGTTATGGCGTCGAAGCCAACCTCTTGCGTGCCTCCACAGTGACTCATAACTATATCGCACACTTTGCTCACGACATCTTCCGTATCGTCGTCGCTATCCTCATCACTTCCGTACTCTTCGTCTTCTGTCGGTTCATTGCTGGAATCATGCATGCCACAAGCTGATGATTTAGCATCGTGGGAGGTACTGCTCTGTTCCGTTGTTTCCTCCTCGCTAGCCCTAGAAGAAGCGAATTAGTGTTGCGATAGACTCAGCGGCGAGCGGTTATGGTAACCCACGGAGTGAATGCTTCCACTGAAGAAGCCTTGGGCTCATCCTGTTGGTTTAGGTCCAGCTCCATTTGGCAGGACTTGGATTTGCCATCGTCTCCACATAGCGGGATTTCCATGGAGTCCGTAGAAGGTAAAGTCAAGGCTTGATCGACATCGACCATGCCATAAGGCAGAGAAAACCACTGACGAGGCAAACCAACCGGCGAGTGATTGCCCAAGATCCTAGGTTGCAGCGGTGCCATTGCTGAAATCTGTTCCCACTGCCTGCTCGGGTCTGGAGACTTGCTTTGAGTGCTCTGCAGGGCGATCGCATTATCCCGGTCAAGGCATCTCTGGAGGTATTCAGGTCCGGCTAAGATTTTACCGCTTGAGCGCATCTCGCAAACTTGAAATACCTCGGATATAAAGTCTCGGAAAAGGAGTTCCATGTCTTGAGAGATAACTGTTGCAATCTTGTCGTCAATTCGATCCGGAATCTTATCGAGTGCCAGCCGGATCCTTCCCTTCAGGACGTTAAGACTGTCCTGAAACTGGGCGCGGACCTCGTCAAGCTCGACGGGGGCGACAAAGCCTATGGCGACTGAAGTTGAGTCAGCTCGCAGAACCACGCGAAGCATACCTAAGAGACTGAGATGCGCACCTTTGGTTGGTACAACAACATCCGGAAAGAGCTTATCCCACAGCCTGTGCTACTTCTCTTCAGCGTCTTCTTGGCGTTGGTCGTTCACAATACGATCCATGCTGTTGTCAATGACCCCTTCGGGCAAGAATGAAAAGTTCATTCCCTCAGGCCTATCGCCGTTAGCCGCGGCCGGGTTTGGTGCGCATCCAAGATCAGGGTCAGTATCGTTCCACAGCTGGCATTCGTCAGACTCGCATGGCGACGTGTGGTCGCTCTTCAGATGCCTCCTTCACTCGGAGTTAGCATTCACGCGGATGGCTGGCGGGGGACTTGGGCACGCACATCAGGTGTGGAAAATCGCGATACCCACGCAAGGAACAGCTTCCGTGATCTCTGATGTTGAACTTCAGCGGGTTCCGCTTCCTATCTGGGCAGCTGAGGTTTATGTTCTTTCCCCAAAGTTTTTGCTTCTTTCTGATGTTGGCCTGTCGTGAAGAACGCTTGTCGTCGCCATCCTCCCTGCCATCTCCACCGTCTCCGTCTCCGCCGCCGCCGCCGTCATTATCGCCACAGCCGTTGTGGCTACCGCCTTGGTCATCTGAGGAGCCTTCGTCTTGTGATTGTTTCCGTAACCGTAGCCTGCGACTGCCCTTGGGACTCGCGTATCCTCCTGCCATTGTGTTGTTCTCCGTCGTCTCGATGGTTGCCTCGGGGTCTGGGCGATCACCCAGACCTTGGCTTTTTAAGCGCAGCCTGCCTTTCCTCGTCGGAGTTGACGATGGGACATCCGCTTGGACGAAAGGGATGCCTTCATGTACCTCGTCCTCTTCGGATTCGGTGGCGCTGCTCACGGAATCCGCCAGGCTGGGACATTCACTCGGAGTTGGCGAAGCGCTCTGGAAGTGCTTCCCGAAATTGTCAACGCGCTGCGTGTGGGGGCCTCCGGGGTTGGAAGCATGCTCGGTAGATTGTGGGATTCGGCGCATGCGGAGTTTGAGCCGCCGGCCTTTTTGGAGCGGTGCATCCGGAGAATGACTATGATGTAATTTAAGTTAGAATTCCAGACCGATGGCTTCGGGATGCGCTTGGCGCACCTGATTTGGTACTCAGTGTTGTGGCGAATGCTCTCGTCGAGGCAGATTTCAGGTCCTTCACGTCGTCCATGTCCCAAAGAAGGTCGCCGTCGTTGTTGCGAGATTTGTTAGCCAGACCAGCCAATGGAGCTCTGGCTTGGCCCGGCCCCGATAGGAGATTGATGATGGACAAGCTGACGAGAGACATGATGAAAATAGTTGGCGGACGAAGCCGATCGGAGAATCCGTTGACGGACGAAGTCACGACGGTTTCGAGAGCAGCTGGTCTCTGATTACCTGAGATGCTTTATTTGACGTCCCTCTTGTTTGGATACAATTCGCGTGGAGCGAACCGCATGCACCCCCTAAAAAACGCGTTCGCGCGTAAGCTGCCTCCCTCTGCGAGATGGTGGTGGGAGTGATGCTCGGATTGGTCCAAACAGTCATGTGCGAAACAGCTGCTCTCGGCGAGATGGTGGTGGTGGGAGTGGTGCTCTGATTGGTCCAGACAGTTATGTTCGACACAGCCTCTCTGGACGCACCCTCTGGCGAACTTGGCCTAGCTTGATCGTTGTGGCCAACCTAACTGGTAACATGTTGCACGCCACGTTATGCGAGCGGATACGTCATCACAGGAAGTCCCATCATACGTGCTGAAGGTCCACGGTTCCTATTGGTCAGCCTTTTCACTCAACCACGACTGGTTAAAGATCATTGTCTCTTACCACCTCCTTGTTCGCTGTAAGGGCCACCGCTGGGGTTTCAATCCTCAGGCACATCTGGCTGAAACCATTCTGCTTCTTTCGGGCTGCTGTTCAACTCTGCATGTAGATGCCCTGGGTCTCGGTCTGCTATGTGTGAGATCTTCTGGCTGAAAATAAATGCCGAGTCAACTGCAACATGATGGCCCCATTTATCGTGTATAAATATACATGTTTACATATGGATGTAGACGATGTCGGATGATGCATACTTTAGCTTTAGAGCACTCGTCTGTCTTCGGCCCAACCCGCCAACATCACTTTCATAACGTTCGACTAGCGATTTCGCATGAAGCCTCCCACCTCTGAGGTCCCGGAGGGGCATGGGTGCCCCGGCAAGTAAAGATTAGCGCCGAATCACTTGCAGCCGCTGGCGTCTCTTCGGGTGAATAGCTGACGGATCATATCAGACACAGTGATATCATGTCAGGCACAATGTTATCGGCGATCATATACGACACGAGCTCATTAGTGGATCGACTGCTCGTCGGCCGCCTGAGGATAGAGGAATAAAGTGCGCTGGAGATGCAGCAACAGATTGCTAGTATCTGTGAATCACTTATCACGAAGGCGTCGGTGACGATCAAGCAGTGAGGGGGGTGATACGAATGTATTGTTAGTCGTTGGTATCCATGACATGTTGACCCCTATACCAAATACACTGTTCACTTCCGAAACGTTTGGTTTCTCTCCACATTGATAATACGCCAGGTACTCGGACGCCGGCACGTACAAAAGTCCGAAGACGTGCCAGATGGCGAAAACAAGGTCTAGGTAGCTGGCGTTTCGTGTTCGCTGGTGAAAGCACATAGGATAATCCAGAAGATGACAAAGAGGAGAGGTACGATAATCTAAGGACGGCCCAGGCGTAATCCAGGAACCAGCCTGAGCCAGCCCTGCCAGGGTCCTCTTAGAGTTGGAAATTGGTTAGTTTCGCGCGAAATCGAACTTTACAACCAGAGCGTACTCACACCCAGTTAATCTTAGGGAGCAGTGGCTCAGACCTCGCTGCAACGCCTATGGTAGCCGAAGCTTCGTTGTTGGATGTCTGTGGGTTACTGTTCGGAGTTGTCGTTGCCTAGAGTGGAGGTTGATATGCGTGCAGGAGAGAAGGAGGCGAGGGAGGAGCAGGGTTTCATCTGGCGGTAAGCGGGTGTCCGTACCGTTCCATACTGCCGTATGAACGCACGCGTCTAACCCTAGCAACCGGCTATTGCTCCTCTACCTAACTGAAAGGGGCCCGGTTTCGGGAGTCCGTTCACTGGCCCTAGCTCGCCCTCGTTCGTTCTGATTGGTGGGCCTGGGAGAGCTGAAGTCACCCTGAATCATGAAGACCATTGGATGGGCAACCTCCCCGACCGTCTTGGCAAAACCATCAATTATGTCCTTTTGACAGTGGCTTTACTTCCTCCATGCCTCCTTCGGCGGCCGCTTGGCTGGCAAGTCCCTCCTGTGTTGGGTTGAAACAGCTTGCTTTGGTGTGTGAGGGGCCAAGTAAGGTGGGAACCGTTACTTGGTGACTGAATCGATTATGGTTTCTATGAAGAAGAAGATCAAGAGTAGATACAGGAGCTGTGCGGAGCGCAGTTATGTAGGCGGAGGCCCGCCTCCATGGGAGTGGTGGTCTGGGCTCTCAGCCCAGACCCACTTTGGGGTCTTAGCCCCGTAACATGGTCTTACAATCAAAACCCCTGCAGCGATCTTACTTATTAATGACATACTACCATCATGACCTCTTTGGTGTTGGCTTATACTGGGTATTTGGCTGCAACCTAACGCTAGATCTTAAAGGTTACATCGCTGCTGGCAACGCACTCTCAGCCTTATGTCAGGCCACTAAGACTAACATCTAGGCTGCCGGCAACACGCATGTGACGACCCTGCAGGCCGTCACTTGGGCCGGCACGGCCCGACGTGTCCCCCGCGAAAGGAACAGTGCGGTGGACCGTGTAAACGGTGCTACGCACTAGGCCAGGGGTGTGAAGACCCAAAGTCCCTATGACCAATTGTTAGTTGATCACTCTGATCTCGTTAAGACATAGTGATTAAGGTGAGCAACCAGGAAGCGTTAATCACTCTGCTCCTCTTATGGAAGAGTGGGCATAGTAAGTAAGGTACAAAGTATATCTTAAATAGTTAGTATAGATAATTATTATTGTAACTACAATAGCCGTAAGGGACTCTTAGTTCCTCGCGCTAATATTATATTATTTATTTATATCCTACTGTTCAGGCTTCCCCTTATATATTATAGTGATAGCGACCTACAGTAATAATGTACTCTTATCTAAGAGTGCTAGTTTAATAAACTGTCTTTAGATTACCCTTTAAGTTTGCCATCCTGCTATACACTCTGTCTTATCTTGTCTGGACCTCTCTTAGGCCCTTGTTAAGAGCAGGTCGTAACAACGTAGCGGTTCCCTCCTTTAACATCTACCAGCCGCTCTTTATTGAGTAGCAGGAGGCTACTTCCTAACTTAAACCCATTTCCCTTTTAAATTATAAAGATAATTCACCTCTAGCACAGCGTTTAATAACTTCTTATAGTACTTGACAGCCCTTAGATATTCCTTCCTCATGTCCTTATCTACATATATGGATAACCTACTAAGTTCGTGCACCTTAAAGCGAAACACCACCTAAAGCGGAACAAGCCGAACTATAAGCCCCACAACTACCACCCTTTACAGAATAACAAAAAAAACGGTTAATTTAAAGCACTTAAATACAACTCTCTAATTATTAGAATCCTCTTCTTCTTCTAAATCTGAATCTTTTACTAGATTACGCCCTACGGCTCTCTGTGTAGTGCGAATCGACTTAATGTTTGCGAACTGTAAATTTAAATCCAGTTTAACCTTCCTCCTCTTCGTATGCTGTAACCAATTAAGCTCAGCCTCTAGCGATTTAATTCTTCGCTTATAAAGGGCTAATTTGAAGTCCTTTTCATCTAAAGCCTTACTAACTTTCTGGAGAAACAGCTTATCTGTTAACATTACCTTAACTAACTGTTTAAATTACCTAGCTTACTCCTTATACTCTGTAGACTTCCTTAAGGTTGATTAAACTACCTACTTATTGTTAAAATCTTCTAAGATTCGTTTCTAAAACGTAAAAACGTTAAAGTTATGGTTAGTAAGCTTTAAAGTAATAGTTTAGTTACAATTTCTTAAAAGGAGCTTACTCTTTAAAGGCTTACTATAAGTTAAAGGGGGGGGGAACTGGCTACCCCCCGCACTGGCCACTTCTGTAAGCACAGATCCGAATCTTCTCGAACACTTAACACACCACCATTTCTCCTTTAAAATGGCATTAAATTCTTCTAAACTTTGGAATTTACTTCATTAATCGCTTCTAATAGCCTACACTGAAGATAACGTACGTAACGCCTGCTTTACGGCCAGGAGGTACGGTAACGTCAGCCGCATTACTAGACTTAACGGAATTCCACACTCTACCTTACAATGGCGACTTTAAAGCCTCCTCCCTAGGCTAGCGGCTTACATACACGAAATGAGGCTATTACTAACTCTTAAGACTAAGTTAGCTAAGTTTATTTAGCTACAGGCAGCTATCAGAGCCCCCCTTACGCACGGAATAATTAGGGAGTTAACATAACGTATTTACATTAAATCTGGTGACGATAGGCATATTGGTAAGGGTTAGTGTACAGCCTTTCTTTAAAGAAACCCAGTTTTAAAGACTTAAAGAGTATAACGAATTGATTTGGTAAGAGTTAATTACGTTACAGAGGAAGTTATTTACCTTTAGTTTAACTATCTTCAGCTACTCTAGATTCTAGCTATTCCTTTATAAAACTAGTATAATATTAATAAGATAGGCATTATAAAAGGCATTACTAATAACGGCTTAATAGTTAAAGCTGTTAATAAGCATTTAACTTAAAAAAAGGACTTTAGATCTTATACTTAAACTAATATCGTAAAGTGCATCTTAGCTATAAGGGTAGCTCTCCCTCCCTTTATTATTTTTTAGGGGAAAAACGTTAACGTTCAGTAGTTTGAGGAAGATTTAAAGAAGTATAAGAACTGGAAATTTACTATAATAAAGAAAGGTTAGATTAATAACGTTATTAATCTAGAATAGTTAGAAAAAGTCTTCTTACCTTTAACTAAGTTAAGTAACTCTTCTAAGCACCGTTTTCTTATTCTTAATAATTATAATAGCTATATTACAGCTAATTTTATGTGGAAATGTTATTAAAATAAGGTCTATTTGTTATATTTACTAATATATACTTCTTATATCCTTTAACTATTAGATTTAGCTATATTTAGCCTTTTAAAGCGTGCTTACTAACGATACCTCTCTCGGTATATTTAGGCTAGCCTTTATAAATCTACAGTTGTTAGAAAACGCTTTATACTTAAGTGTTATTATAAGGCTAAACTTAAAGCTTTTATAAAGTCTAATTATAAGGTAGGGTAGAAGGTAAGTGGGTTATAGCCAGTTAATATAAGGAAGCTGCTAATAAGCCAGAATATTATAAGAGAAAAGACCCTTATTACTCCTTAAAAGCCATTTACAGAGCTTTAACTCCCTTTAATACCGGTAAAAGTAACCTATAGCGATTATAAGGTAGTGGATATTAAGATTTTTACCCCTAAGGGGGTTAAAGATCTTAGCTGGCAATTACAATCTAATATTAAAGTCGACAGGACTACTAGGCTTCTTTTCAGTAAGGTAAAAAAATGTGACGACCCTGCAGGCCGTCACTTGGGCCGGGGCGGCCCGACGGATCCCCCGCAGAAGGAACAGTGCGGGAAGACAGTACGTACGGTACTGCACACTGAGCCAGGGGTGTAAAGACCTGAAGCCCTTACGACTAATGAGGTGCTGCTCACGGCATGCTAAGTGCTTGCACCATGAGCAGAAGAAGTCTCGTAAGCAGAGCGCTCGCGTAATGCAGAGTGCTCGCTCTGTAAGCACTTGTAACATTATAAGTAAGGTATAAAGGTACCTCTTAGTTAGTTAGTATAGATAGCTATAGTTATGCCCATAACCACCATAAGGGACTCTAGTTCCTCACGCTAGTATTTAATAATTCATTTATGTCTTACTATTCAGACTTACCTCTGTGCATTATAGTGATAACGGCCTACAGTGATATTAAACCCCCGTTTAGGAGTGCTAGCTTAATAAGCTGTCTTCGGAACGCCCCCCACCTGTTAGCGTCCTGCTATACGTTCTGTCTTAACCCGCGCTAGTCCTCTCGAGGCCTGTGTCGGGTGCAGGTTGTAATAAAAAAGCCTTTAAAAGTAAAGATACCCTTATCGCTGCTTAGAAACGCATAATTAAGGCCCTGTAAGTTTAATTGGATGCCGTTAAACCCCTTAAAAGAAAGAAGGTGGTACTGGATCTAAACACTACCTTTTCTAACATTCAGAACATTATGGAAGTTAAAAAACAAGCTGGGCATCCACTGCAAGAGTTATCATCAGATAGCTATTCTTCTGAAGAATCTAGTTCTTCAGAAGAGGAGTGTATTATAGTTAGAACTAGCCGTAGATCATAAAATTAAGAGGGGGGTAAGGGTCTCGCTTATTCGCTTACAGAAGTGGCCAGTGTGGGGGGTAGCCAGTTCCCCCCCCTTTGACTTATTAATAAGTTACAAGCTAGTTACTATTTACCTAGCTTTAATATTAGATTTTATATGTGCTTTAAACTTAACTAGATAATAATATTTAAAATATATATATTTACTAATAATTACTAAACTATAATAAGTGTTAGTAAGTAACCTTTTAAGGTGTACGTAGTAAGCCCTTTTTAATGTATTAAAGCATAAAAGATTACAAGGCTAAAGGATGTAAAAGATATAGGTAAGTAAGTAAATAATGGAAATATTATTAAAATAAGCTTGCTATATATAATTAACAGTTATATAGCTACTGTAACTGTTAATAATAAGTAGGCGTTTTTAAAAGAGTTTAACTAGCTTAGTTAAAGGAATAAATACCTTCCTTAGCTATTTTAAGGCAGTATTATTACTAATCCAGCCTTTTAAGGTTATTATAAACTATTACTTTTTATATAATGAACTGATGCAGTGATGTAATAAGGAAGAAACTATAAAGAGAATTACACTTACAGAACATCACAGTTAGCTTAGAAGGCCGACACCTAGACTGTTAGTCCTCCGATTGGAAAGATATAAATGTAATTAACGTAGAAAAACAGATATGTACTTAATATAGAATAAAACCTAGTAAGTAATAATGTTTAGTATAAAACGGAGCCTAATATAGAACAATAAAGGAAACGCAACTGTAGGCTAAGTCATCTTCCTTTAATTAGAGGGCTAGAGTGTCATTAGGCTTTTAATATAAGGTTTTTGTAGTGAAATCGTCGGATGATGAATTGAAGAAAGCACGGTTTAAAGAACTGTGCAGCGCGGCCCCTTTTTAACGGTGGCACGCGCTGGAGAACGTATCGCTATGTATAAAAACGGCTACAGTAATATTACAGAGTTTAAAAAGAACGACAGGTTAGCCTGAACAGGTGCCCTGAGTTAATATACAATTCTCTATCTAGAGCTTCTTTTACAGATAGCTAATAAAATTACTAAAGTAAGATTTTTAATATAACTAAAGGTTAAATCGGCTATTAAAAGCTACTAATAGACACTGGAGTAGCTGCCTTATATAACTAAGAGTATAGGGATTTAGTTACATTTATCTTTTATCTTAACGTTAGCACTTTAACTAAAGAGCAGGTTGCACATCACTTACTAGCAGCTCTTTACAACCCGTAACAGTACTATCTTACTAACTACATTAAGTAACTTCATATTACCATTTATATTTAAGACAGCTTTTATAATATACTATTATCTTATAATAGCTATATAAATTAAACAAATTCTAGCTTATACTATCCCGTAACTTAATGTCATTACAATTATTAAGTAGAATCATTATAGTCTCTTCGCTGCCTACTTCGGCTACGTAGCTTATATTAATCTAACAGCACAGTAAGCTGTTATACAAGTAACGTCCTAAAGCAGTAAGTGGATAATATCATTATATTCTTATATCCTTTACTTATAGCCTAGTGTAATAATATATATCCAGTTCTATTATCATATCACTTATAAATCCAGGCACCGGTGTTATAAACGTTTAGATCAGCTGTAATATTACAACTTGCACCCGATACAGGTCTTGAGAGGACTAGCGCGGGTTAAGACAGAACGTATAGCAGGACGCTAACTGGTAAGGGGCGTTCTGAAGACGGCTTATTAAGCTAACACTCCTAGACAGGGGGTTTAATGTCACTGTAGGTCGTTATCATTATAATATATAAAGGTGAGTCTAAATAGTAAGATATAAATAAATAATTAAATATTAATGTGAGGAACTAAAGTCCCTTACAGAAGTTATAAGCATAATGTTGGGTTTTTACAACCCTAACCCGGCCAGTGTGGTTAGAACAGTGTGGCTAGATCCACGCAGCTGCTCCGCAGCTGCATCTGTGGATCTGCACAGCTAAGAACGCCAGACTCCACTGCCAACCTTGTATTCAGTCAGCTAACCTCGCTTCGCAGAAGCGAGTGTGGCTAATGCACTCCGTGCACTGGCCACCCTCACGGCTATAATAACACGGCTTCCACTCTCGAAGATAGAAATAATTAATCACCTTTAACACACACTGCTTTCTAATGCCTTGACCCCTTTTGCATTTTAACACTTTTTAACCTAGTTTATAGCTTTTCTCCTTTAATGAACGAAACAGCTCTTTAGCGTAGGAGTAACGCACTTACTTTCTTAAAACGGGAGGTTATAAGTTCAAGTCCCATAAGGGCCTTCCACTACAGGTTTAGAGCCCAGCCTTACTTCTCTTTTTTTTTATTTTTACTAACTTCCTTTCTTAACAGTGCTTATTCTTATAGACATGCTTTTCTACCACACACCACTATATAACTAATTCAGGAGACTTTAAGGTATACTAGATTACTTTTTACCCTTTAACTCCTTCCCTAAACCTATAACGAGGTGTAAGTCCTCTAACTATAGGGGGTAAGTTATCCCGTAAGCTACCAGTCTGTAACGTCTTAGTTCTTTATATTACCACACGTGCAATTTATATAAAGCTTACCAGGAGCTCCGGAAGCCTAGCCTCCTTATTAGGTCTAAGGTCTTTATAACCTTAGTTAAGAGTTTTAATAAATATCCTTCTGTACTTACTAAGGAGTTTCCTGCTGCTTTTAAGCTTTAAGTCCCATAATGGTCTTACTCTTTAATATAGCAGTTTAGATGTTAGATCTTATCTTATTTCTAATTCTTATTATTAGTTTTAATTAGTCTGGATTCTTTTAGTAAAACTCTGTGATTAGGTCTAAGTACTTAAGATTTTTAACAGGCTTTTACAAGTTACTTTTAAGGCTGTAGTCTAGCCACTTAATAAGATACTTAAACGTATTCTTTCCCTTTTAAAAATTTATAACTTCTTTAACGTTATATTTATCCTTATTAACATTAATATTAATCTTCTTTTTTAAAGGAACTCCCTTTAAGGCAGGTTTTAGAAGTGAAGTGTAGAAAACCTTAATCTACACCCTTATATTAGTAAGTAAGTCTAATTTATAATTAAAGGTAATAACTTTCTTCTTAACTTAAAACAGTCTGTACCTTTTAAAATTAAGCTTTTTACTAAGTTATTTTAAATACAGGTTTTATAAAAAAAGGTAAACGTAATCCCCCTTTTAAAAAGTTAGTCCTTTAACTTATTCACTATTATAATAAAGTCCTTTTTTAAATATTAATTACTTAGTTTAATATTTATTAATAAACTTCTTTATTTATTTACATATAAATTTAAGTTCTGTTTATAGATAGTTATATAATTCCTACATCTAATCCGTATAGATTACAGCTTAGGAGGTGCCAGTTAACAGGCCTTAATAAAGCTTAAGTTCCTTATTATAATTAGTAAAGAATAGTAATATATTTATTAACTTAATTAGTGTTATATTATAAGTTATCTATACTATTAGTAACAGCTTAAGCTAATTATCTTATTTAAAGTTAACGTAAGTTTAAAGATATATTATAAGTATTTAGTTAACTTATTCCGTTTAACTATCTGTTTATAAGTGGAAAGCTGTTAAAAGCTTACTTTTTATACTTATTCTTTACATTAGCCCTTATTAGAATTTTAACACGATTAGCTTATCTTAATCTGTAATGATGTTATCTAGCTAAAGATATTATAAAACTACCTCTTTTTTAAAAATATAAATAAGTTACTTTACTATTATATCTTTTAAGGTTAATAAAAAGTAAGCTTATTTTATTAATCTGTTAGCTATTATAAGGATCTAGTTATAAGTAACTCCTGTAACAGGGTTCTTAAACTTTAGGATTTTAGTAATAAAGTTAAGTAAGATTAAGCTTTATAGCGCCTATAATATAGGGAGTGGTTTAAGAAGTCTATAAGGCTTATAACGTTAGTTTTACTTTTAATAACAGATGTTATAATTATTAACCACTTCTTTAACTAGTTTTTTTATTCCTAAGAAGGTATACGTTTACTAAGCTTATATAAAAGTCTTAACTTAGCCTATATGTCCTTTAAGTTAAGATTTATAAACCTGTTAAATGTATTCCTTTTATCTGTTTAAGTTATAAATATACGGTTTTTCTTAATATTAAAGCCTTACTTTTAGTTTAAACACACTATTTACGCCTTTTAATAGCTATCCTTATTAATAACCAGTTTTGTTATAATTTAAATATATTAGGCATTCCTTACTACAGTCTTACACGTGCCTTAAAAAGTCTCTTAAAGGGCACTTATACTTACAGGTACCTTCCGCTAACTTTCTTACTTAAAAGTCCTATTATTACTAATAGATATTATACTCTGTTTATAAGTTTATATAAATATTAATAGTTTATTTTAAAGTCTAGTTATCTAATACTTATAATATATACTTTAATATGCCGTTCTTAACTTTATTAAATATAATAATAAAAGTTAGGACTAGGTTAACATTTTTATAATCTTATCTTTAATTAAGAGTATTAACTTACTTATTATCTCTTCCTTTAATATAATGGATTTAGAAGTAGAATAAGGCTATTAATTCTACCTATTATACTTACTGTAAATTAAATTCCTTTATTAAGAAGTACTGGAAGTTATTATAATCTAAAACGACCTAGACTAATTCTTCTATACCACTTAGATATAATGCTTACTTAATAAAGCACTAGATAATTACTATCAGTTCCTTATTATGGATTAGGTATTACAGGGTTAGGCTGTAGATCCCTTTTAATAAAAAGGTAATTAGGTAGCGTTTTCTATTACTTTAGACTTAACTAAGTTCTTTACTAATTACGAACTTTAAGAAGTCCGTTTCGACTTAGAAAGGCTTTAAGAAATTAAGGAGGGTTAAGATTAACATTGTAATAAAGGTGTGCTTAAGGTCTTTAAACGCCTTCTGTTATCTATTAGTCTATTTAAACGGTTTACTTATCCCTATAAGCTTATACAGTAGTTTTACAATTTTCGTAAAGTACCTAATAAAGTATTAATAAAAGTTTATAAAGCCAATAAAAGCTTATAACTCTGTTTAATTCTTTAAAGTAAGCTAATCTTTAATTACTTCTGTCTTTTCTAACTGTATTTTAAGCTTTCTAGGGGTTACTTTAAACCTTAAATAATTTAACTCTTAAATATAAAAGTAGCTTTTTTCTAAGTTTACTATTAGCTTCACCTTCTTAAAAGCTGTTAAAACCTGCCGCACGTGCTTTTAATATTCTTTAAAAGTTTCGGAATAAACTAGAACGTCGTCTAAATATATAAAGATAAACTTATTAAGGAAGGGGTGAAAAACATTATAAATAAAGCTTTAGAAAGTCACAGGGGTATTTATTAATCTTATAAGCATAATATAGTATTAATAATACCTGTTATAAGTCTAGAAGGCCATTTTATACTTATCCTCTTCCTTTACCCTAACGTAGTTAAACCCTATTAGAAAATTAAGGCTAAAGAACTAATTTACTTTAGTAATCTGTTCTTACATTTTTATAATCTCAGTGTCGCGGCCTTCCCCGCCGGGTTAGGCGGCATTAAAGAGGTAATTGGCCCCTATCAGCTCCACATTACTCTTTATGTTATGGTATCCGGCTAGTTTTACACCCTTTTTCTTATTCTCACCTGCATCTCCACTAAAATATACCCACTATTAACATTACTACTTCATACCTCTACCAGGGTGTGGGAGAATGCTAGTTCTGTGACTCATTTAATGACTCATTTACAAGACACCTTATACTGTTTAAAAATTGTAATGCAGCCCTGGGGCAGGAACTGCTGCACTAACTGGACCAAAATTTCTATTAATGCAAGCACACCACTACTTGCATGCCCGCCCGATTGAACCTATACAGCGCACACATTACAAGAATCCAGTTTAGTGGCAGCTTATGATGCGCTTGCGTCTGAGCCAGGGATTGAAATCCTACCATAAATAGATGTTTATACTACACAGCAAGCGCCCTCCTGTCACAGTACGCTGCGCGGCTTAGGCTAGATGTGAGGCAATCACGGTGCAGCTGCTCGACTGCACAACGTTTCCCTTTTGGTGGTGTACTAGCATGGGTGATTGTCTTCGTGCCGTGACACCTCCACTAAGAATTCGAGTAGGTTGAAGCTAAATGAGAGATAGGATGTCATTCCCATTCTAAAATAGATTATGCTTCTATGCAAAGGCTTGGCTGGATAACCATGGGTACGCTGCTCGGTCCTGGCTCACCGCCTTTAGGCAGCAGCATCTGCCTGTCATGCTAGCAGGGAAAGGAATTGGCGGCTGGTGCATAGGAAGCAACGCACATGATAAGCAAGTGAGCAGTTTTGACAGTGTTTGCTGACCTATATAAAATTAGCTGGCGTCGCTTCGTTTGGCGATCGCGCCTCTCTCCCGCTCTTAGCGAATTTTGGCGCTAGGGCCCGCTAATCTGCCACCGCATTCCGAAGAGCTGTGGTTAATTCCGTAGATTTCTACCGTTTAAGTAGAGGAGGTGTCAGAGGCACTGCACTCTGGATTGCGTGGAAATAATGGGGTTGTGATCAGGTTGATTGTATTGCGTGGTTGCTGTTCTTGTTGAGATTCTGGCTTTCAGCCAGAACCTCCTTCTTTATAGACTACTCCGTAGGATTCAGCTTCCTCAGCTCCGTGACTGAGGCTGACTGGCGTTCAGGCAGTGCGAGGCATTCAGTCAGCTTTACTGACCGAAAGCCAGGGCCCCTGAACCCCCTTTCTTTCTGACACATGCTCTATTTGATAGCAAACTCCATTTGATGATATTTTCCTCTGGATGATATTCTCCACTTAATAATCAGCGCTGGTGTGATAGCGCACCCGCACAAGTACCCAGCTGGCTGATATATGAGTGATGCGGCAAATGCAGTGTAACGATAACTGTAAGCTAAAACTAGATGTGTTAGACGAAAGCAGCCGTAGAACGGTGCGCTTGAACCGGATGCACTTCTCGAAGCACAGGTAAGCTTTGAGTCTTACTGATGTACGATTATTGTCAGAAACACTGCACACTGGAATCTCTGTGGAATTGATGGGGGTTGCAACTGCTTGATTGAATTGCTTGAATTGCTTCTTTTATAGACTTTCTGTAGGATTCAGTCTTCGTCACTGTGGTGGCTCAGGCTCACTGGCGTTCAGGCAGTGCCAGGCATCCAGTCAGCTCCGCTGACTAGATAGCTGGGACCCCTGAACCTCCTTCTTTCTGACAATTATCTCTTATTGCATGAAGGTTTTCCTAGGCGGAACGAAGGGAACATTTACATTTCACCAATTTAGCGGTACCTTCCTCCGCCCCGATAACTAGCTTTAATCAAACGCATCTACATCCTACCCTGACCCTAAGGGGCCGTATGCCGTATCCTCGGCGTGAACACGTTGCCTTAGCGGGCATGTCCAAACGTGCAGAGCCCTGGGCTAGAACCCTGCTATATATCGCATTTATGCTCTGTAGCTGAAGACGTACCGAAGGGGGGTAAGAGAAGAAGGAAGATCCTGTATCGCTCCGAAGTTCGTGTTATAGTATTTAAACTCGGTGATCACGCTATTATATAACGGATGCAGCCTACTAAGCGCCAAACAGCCAAGCGTTCGCCGTGACGGTCTCTGGCGTTCGTGGCCCAGCTTATCACGACCCTATAAACGGCCAGCTAGGTGAACGTTAACGTAAATGCTCGCCTAGTCCTCGATCTTCTTTCTGTAACGATTCAATTGCGCTTACTTCAATCTGACTAGCCGTAGCCTTCAAAACCACCAGGTTCAGCTCGCTATTTAAACCCGCGTGAGTACGATGTAGTCTAACCTCTCTAGCTCACCTACTGTGTGAAAAATTAGGCGACTGCTAACATTGCGCTTATTGTAGACAACGGCGTTCGATATATAAGGCACACTTTGTCTACAACGCGTTGCTGAAGAGCAAATAACGTCAAGGTAGCCTCGACGAACCCCGCACTAAGTCAACATTTACGTAATTAGTTCGAGGCAGTTAGTTGCCTTAAGTAGTAATTAGGTAGCTCGATGCCCTTGAAAGTCCTTAATGGACGTTAAATAAATTACAGCTAGTCTTTCATAAGGTTAAGACCTAACGTAAAGATAATGCAATAGATTTTGATCCAGCTAAGGCTAAGCAAATCTATTTAACAACCTCTGCGATCTAAGCTTTGGCTATGTTTAAGGGTTATAAGACCAAGCCTGGAAAATAGATGGTAGTAATTAGTTGGAACCTTCCTGTAACGACCTGGACCCAGACGGGGTCGAGACAGAGCCGCAGAGGGCGAGTAACGTCCAAGGGACGAGAGGCGGCCTCTAGGGTTAGGGTTGGATGGGAGACTGGTTCTTAAAGCAAGTCCTCTCAGACGGGAAGTTCGCAATGTTAACGGTCGTATGTCACTATAGTGCACTGGTACGTAGATACAGTAGGACACAGTTGAGAATAATCAATTGACAAGTGAGTGAGTGAGCGAATAATTGCGTGAGAAACCCCCTTCCAGGATCCCTCACAGCAGTATAGGCTAGCTAGCTATCTATACTGAGGCTCCCGAGGTTGCGGGCGTCGCAGGCCGGGACGCTGGGACCACAATGATCGCATCGCAGCACGGCTCAAAGACAAAGATGGGTCTATCCGACTGACAGCTATCAAGGCGCTTCTAGGCCGAGTCGATCTTACTAAGGAGATGTTGCAGAACACTGCAGCACAACTTAATAATGAAGACTGGTCTGTTCGACTGGGAGTAATCAAGGCGCTTCAAGGACGGGCCGACCTTACCGAGGAGATGTTACAGGGTATCATAGCACAGCTTGACGATGGGTTTGTCCATAGGGCAGCAGCCAAAGCACTTCGAAGTTGGGCCCACTTTAGTGAAGAAATGCTACAAAATATCGCAGCAAGGCTAGAGAATAAAGACTGGTCTGTCCGACGGGCAGCGATTGAAGCACTTCAAGGTCATGTCGATCTTCCCGAGGAGTTGCAACAGAGAATCGCAGCACGGCTTGAGGACAAAGTCGTTTATGTCCGAATGGCAGCAATGGAAGGGCTTATGAATCGAGCAAGGCTGCCCTTGGATGCCCTTAGCCCATATATCAAACCCTTTTACGAGGCTTTACGACGGAAAAGCTTTACGGAACATTTATTCTGGCACCCTTCAGATAGTGGTTTCATAAGGGCCGGTCTTAGACATATTTCTTTAAGTAGCAGGCAATGAGTCCGGGCTTAGCGGCGACCCTCCTTTGCCTATTTCCGCCTTTTAAACATTGTTCGAAGGTGAACCTGAGGATTATCTAGGAATAAGAATATCAGCACCAACACAACTCATACCCTACTGGGTGCTGGGAGTTTTAACATAACTCCTGAGGGTAATCTTGAACTGTTCTTCTCTCTGTTAACTGTGTAAAGGTAACTGACGTGTGAGCCTTCCACGAGAAGTAGTACAGTTACCCACCCACCGCAGAGGATCCAAACTCCCTCCGATCGTAGGTCGCGTTAGGAAGTGAAGACGGTGGGATGATGAAGCAATGTCACCATGGAAGATGTTGGCGAAGGATGCCTTCGTAGGAAGAGAGTATAGACAATGTTATCTATCATATTACTTACAATATCAATACCAGGCATTCTTAACACTACCTCACTTGTTTTTCACGTGGAAGAAAAACCCATCAGCCCTCGGAGCTACTAGCTCCACCGGCGACTCCCAGCCCTCCAAAGCCGTCGAACCATAGCAAATATCCTCGCTACAATCCAAAGTCATCGAAGATATGTAACCCCTAACACGTGTTCTCGTTTCCACCCCCAACAACCGCTTCATGTTCTCGTCGCAGAGGCGGTGTACGTAGTAGAACTACCCAGGGTTGGGGCCTCTTGGATATGCCTATATCTTGATTACCCGCCTTCTTGATGGTTTATATCCAAAGGTCGAAGATAAATTAGGTTATACCGGCCAAACGAGGCACACGGAACTTTGCAAACCTGCAGCCACCGAGGACAACAAAGAGCTCAGCGATTATCTTTTCCTACGACCTAGAGTCGTCGAGGCCCTCTTTACATATGCGAGTGCCGCTCAACTTGCCTCACTGCCGTTGCAGCGCGATTTTGGCAGCCAGTTGCGATTTCTAGTTTTTCTCACTGGCTATCGAGTTAGACATCCGTACCGAAGTCGACCACAACCTTGTGGACGCTATACTCCTTAGCGTTAAACGAATCGACCACAGTTTTTCGCTTCCTCGGCACCTATACCTCGTAGAGCTCGTGAAGAAGATTCAGATTTGCCTTGAGATTAACCCCATCCTAAATGAGGATACCTGACTAGTGTGAAGGATTCGAAGGACACTAAGCCCTAAAATGAATAAAATTGACAGGGCAGTGGGCCAATTGCCGCTATCAGTTGCTCGGTTCCAATGCAGGAGAACTTCCTGCACACTGTCCTTGCCAACCCTTGGTTAAGCAGTTCGTTTACGCCGATACAACTATATGATAACCATTTTATATCGTCCCGCTCCTCGGATTGAATTTCCAATACTGCATCACCTAACATGAAGCCATTTATAAAGCAGCCCCCTATAACCTGCAGCGCATCTTCCTTAGGGCGTAAGACCAAAGGCTAGTCACACCCTGTCACAACGTAAACACTATCTCCGGGTTGTACAAGAGCCGCCCCAAGCCCAAAACGACCTTAGCTAGTCATTATAACGATACGAGACCCGCAGACACTACCAGTATAGCTTACCAACCCGGCAAATGCATCTGGATCTAATCGGGGGGAGGAATTGTTTAGGGCAGAGGTGAGTTCGACTTTTTCTTTTGTGGAAATTTTTTTTTTGCAGGGACGGTGGCTGATGGTGAACTCACAGCTTGGCGTAGCATGGGATGCGGCTTATATTGGCCAAGATTCTTTACAACTTTGACATGGAGCTGGCAGAGGGGAATAGGGGTTGGGATGAGCAAAAGTGTTTTGTGTTGTGAGCTAAGCGGCCCCTTTTGGTAAAGATGGTGCCTGTTGCGGTTGGAAGTCGGAATGTGCTAGCGGGGTCTGTGGTGTACTAAGGTGTATTTGCCCTCTTTCCCTCTTTGCTCTTTCCTTAGGAACTGTAAGGGGGGCTTGAGGATGGGGGACCTGTTAGTTAAGTTGTGCATGGTAGAGTTTGCACAGGAGTGTCCTTGGATGAGTTCTAAAGTAACAGTCCCACGCTCTAACAGCGGGTATATCAGTGTCGAGACTATTAGCCGAGGGGGTTTACCGCTTAATCTGGCCTGTGTTACACACTTTCAAGCCATGTGAGTCACCTGCGAGCCACGGCTGCATATTTCCGTCCTCGTTTCGGCCACTGTGCCTTAAAAACGGTCTGACGCACCATTTTTAAGGCACAACAGTGCTTGGCAAGGCGATCTGGACTCTGGGTTCAGTCCACAGCCAAGAGCAACTCCCGATTTTAAACAGCAGGACGCCGTGGTCCCACCAAAATCTCCAACAAAATCGTTATCCACACGAAAGCCAGGAAAATGACCAAGAGCAACAAAAAACGTGAACAATTGCGCCAGCAACAAGCGCAAAAGGCCGCGCAAAAACCCACCATCCCCTTCCCCCCAACCATCATCCCACCGCGCAGCAAAGTCTTCGACACATTCGAACTCGTCGAGCTCATCCTCCTCCATTTCTCCTCCGACATCCCCTTCCTCCTCACCACCCTCCAACCCGTCTGCAAAACCTTCCACTCCATCATCGCCTCCTCCCCGCTCCTCCAGCAAGCCCTCTTCTTCCAACCTATCCCCTCCACCCCCTCCCCTTCCGATCCCCCGCTCTCCAACCCACGACGCCAATTCAACCCCATCCTCTACAAATCATTCCCCCACC
>Ga0247780_1000066_pt1 | contig 92544 bp, 89 predicted proteins | sample UWRJL079202R5_FD_179927 | JGI IMG/M metagenome (GOLD analysis project Ga0247780, IMG submission 179927) | Plant litter microbial communities from Arlington Agricultural Research Station in Wisconsin, United States - UWRJ-L079-202R-5 | ecosystem: Environmental > Terrestrial > Plant litter >...
CTTCACGGCTTACGACTTGCGCGAAACACCACAAAACCGTATCTGCCCAACGGTATTCAGTTGCACCCCCCAACAACAAACCTCACAGTCTGCGTTTTGTACCGATTGCTTCTCGAGGCACCGAGAAGGCCTGCAACCACCCACTCCCTCGTGTTGACTGTCGCGACGCGACACCACCGTCAAGATGGGTTCCGGGGACCTTAACATGAAGAAGAGCTGGCATCCTCAACGCTCTGGGAACATCGCCGCGACGCAGAAGGCTGAGGGCGAGGCGATCGCGGAGCGGAAGAAGCTACAGCTTCGTCTTCAGGAGATCGAGGAGGAGCGCCGGAAAGAAGAAATCCAGAAGACACTGGAAGCAGCCGGCGGAAAGCGAAAGATAGACAGGGTGGAATGGATGTATGCTGGCCCGACCGACGGCCAGATGGGCGATGCCGCTGAGAGCGAGGCCTACCTTCTCGGGAAACGTCGCATCGACAAGCTTCTCCAGGACAACGAAGTCAAGAAGCTTTCGAAACAGCTGAGCCAGGATAGCCTTGCTGTCGTTCCCGCGATTAGCAATGCACGAGATATTGCTGCAAAGGTCCGAGATGACCCCTTGCTAGCAATCAAGAGGCAGGAACAGCAGGCATACGAGGCGATGATGAATGACCCCATCAAGAGGCGGCAACTACTAGCTTCTATGGGTATCGAGGACCCACAACAAAAGACAAAGCGAAAGGAGGAGAAGCGAGACAAGCACCGCCATCACCATCGGTCTCACCATCGGGATGACCGAGATGACAGAGCTCCGCGCCGGCGCAGATCAGACTCTAGAGACAGGTCGCGAAGTCCCCGGCCCTCACGTAGCCCGCCCAGGAGGAGGCACAGATCGAGAAGCCCCCTGGGCCATGATGACGGCACAGACGGACGATCCAGGCGACGGAGGGATTCACCAGACGGGAGGCGATATAGATCCCTTTCAGATACACCCCGAGACCAAGGCCGGGATGGGGAAAAGCATGATAGGAAGAGTGGTAATCAGCCAAGTCGGCGAGACGGCACGGTGAAGGCGGAGTCTCGATCACCGTCCCCTGCGCCGCGCAGGAGAGATCGCTCCCCAGAGCATGATCGTCCGATACCCCGATCCTACGAAGGGCGGGGCGGCGGCCGAGAGAAGGGCCCATACCGAGCCCGCAGAGATTACAACGAAGATACCACGCAAAGACAGAATGTGAGAGCTACCCCCAATACTGGCCCTGACCAGGACCAGATTGAGCAAGAACGCGCTCGCAAGCTCGCTGCAATGCAAGAGGCAGCCACAGATCTCGACAAGGACCGAGAGCGCCGGCTCGCGGCCATTGAGGAAGCTGAGCGGGCACAGCGCGACGCGGATGACCAGGTGCGCCTGCGTAACAAGAAATACGGCGGCGATGCGGGCTTTACGAACAGTTTACACAGCAGGGCAGCCGATATGAAAGTGGCTGAACGGATGCGAGCTCGGTAAAGGACAAGGAATAAAAGGAAAACATCGTGGCCGAGATACGATGTGTGTGTAGGATAGCGATACATGTACCCAGACAATTATGTGTGATTCGAAGAGCAGGACCCACAATCGTTGTGTAAGCGGCGTTCGTTGTGGTTTTCGGATGGAATAAAATGGGGTAGCACAACGTGGTGTCACGAATTCCCAGTTTTGACTGATTCACACTTGTCGATCTTCCATGCAGAATAGAACCACAGACTCTGGTTTGGGGGTGGATGGTAGGTAAGGATCGTCCGGGCCCGAAAAATTAGGCTATTTGAGCCGCATCATGTTTCTTTGAGGGGCAATGCAGGCGAGTTCAAGGTAGATGGTCTAGGCAATCGCACCTCATTTAGCGATGAGGCTCTTCTTGTTCTGCACGTGTATCGTTTGTGCGTGTTGCCGGCCTTCAACTCATCCGACGTATCTCACTCCGTCAAGGCTTCGGTCTCGAGGGTATTGTTGGCTTGGATGACGGGCTCATGTCGTGCAGCAGTGAGTTGGTGGCTTGCAGAGGTGAGGGAGTGGCGTATTCGTAACTGCAAAGAGGGAACTATGGGGTTGTATGCTGACGCTGTCCCCCCTCGTTTTTTCGCCGTGTTCACATCCAGGAGCGGGCCGAATCCCAATGTCAGAGTTGCCTCCCCTCCACTGGTGGGTTGCATTCCAACTCTGATGCGCGACACACCAAAGCATGGCGGATTTTGTCAACTGAGGGCCCACGCTGCCAGTTGGCGCTCAGCTCATCATCCGCTTTAATGGGTGGGAATAATTAGGCGCTTCATGTGCAAAAGGGGTGGTGGAATGGAGGAATGGGATTTAGCTCCGCCAGAAAAATAGATATTACCGAGTATCTGCAGGGCGCCTGCGTGTCTGACTCGGGCGTCAGGGTGTCAGTTACCTGTCTCTGACGAACTGTTCAAGACCCAGTTGACCACCTGGTCAATCAATGAGCTTCTGCCCTGGCTCCCCCGGTTTCGAGCTTGTCCGCTCAAATGCAGTCTGTGGCCAGGACGGCACCGTGGGATTTGCATAGCAATCAAATAAATGCTTTGATCTGGATAAGGCATTGTGGATGGTATGGCCTATAAATCAGCTTTCAATGATAATGCTATCCAACTATACCCGGCCTGGGATCATGGTTGGGAAAAGGGCGATGTCTAAGCTTCTTCCTGCGCCGTCAATTGGTGACCTGATGTGGGTATTGATTGCCCCACTGGCCGACGCCTGCGCCGTGGCCCTTCGTTCGCTCGTGCAGCCGGATCCTGGTCGATGCGTTAGTGCTTGCGCTTTCAATTTCATTGACTTCATCTCCGGCTCGATTCCGCCGCTATCCTTTCGTTACACCTTTACACTTTTTAGGCCTTTCCACACTTTCGTTGCTCATTCTTGTCTTCTTCGTTTTGCCCTTCTCCTAGATTTTCCGGAGGCGCGCACGCTCACTTTTCGAATCGAACGCGACTACTCCAGCTACCCGCCGATATCTTGCGCGCGTCTCAAGCTTGGTTGTTTTCTCTGCGTTTCGTAACTGCCAAAACGGTTTGGCTGTTGTCCCGATATACGCGTACAGTGACCTCCCGACGCATTCTATCCTGTCACCGCAAATCTTGCCCGAACTACGATTTCGAAATATCCAGAGCGCCGAAAACAGGACTGCCTGGCGGATCGCTACCAGTTGAGCGAAGCAATTGAGTCCATCGGTTCTTGACTATTACAACAAGATGCCTTGCGGAATAGGGGGCTCCAAAACCGTGCAGCGCAAGCTCGTCTTGCTGTGAGTCCTCCGTTGTCCCCTCAATACGTATAGGGGAGAGCCGCAATCGCGGTTGATTCCCGTCGCCATGTGATATTCGCGGGAGCTGACCGAGCTTATCCATAACAGCGGCGATGGCGCATGCGGAAAGACTTCGCTATTAAATGTCTTCACAAGAGGGTAAGTCGGACCGTGGTTCCCTTGGGCAACCGGCATAAGCTCATCGATCGCCAGCTACTTCCCGACAGTCTACGAACCCACAGTCTTCGAGAACTACGTCCACGGTGCGTCGACGCCCTCTCCCTTGCCATTGTCCTTGCGCCTCTGACTATAGAACCCGCAGACATATTCGTTGATAATGTCCATATCGAGTTGTCGTTGTGGGACACTGCAGGCCAAGAAGAGTTTGACAGGTTAAGGAGTCTCTCATATGGTAGGGCTGCCTCTCGGCATAGGATCCCCTCGATTGTGCGCAGAGAACGCAGCTGACATGCGACATAGATGACACGGATCTCATCATGCTCTGCTATTCCGTCGACAGCAAGGACTCGCTCGAAAACGTTGAAAGCAAATGGGTGGGCGAGATTGCCGACAACTGCCCAGGGGTAAAACTCGTCCTCGTGGCATTAAAGTGCGACCTCCGCGAGGCAACGGATGAAGAAGAGGACGGCGCCAACGAGGATGGTGCCCCGCGAGAGAAGAAGCCAATGATCAACTACGACCAAGGACTGGAGGTGGCACGCCGAATTCACGCCATGCGGTATCTCGAATGCTCGGCTATGCGCAATAGGGGAGTTAACGAAGCTTTCACCGAAGCCGCCCGGGTTGCCCTGTCGGTCAAGAAGGACCGCGAGGATTCCAAATGCACTGTCATGTAGACAGCCGAATACTCTGAAGATCGACGGTGCATCACATGCTGGCAATCTGGAACAAAATGGGGACCGAGCCAGTGCCCCGACGAATTCGCACACTTATTTAGGCCTCAACATTACCACCACCATCGGGCGTCGGCGTCTCATTGTTTTCGCTATCACTACGATCAGTTTCCGGCTTTCTGGTTCTTGTTTTTGGTTCCGTTTAACGCGGACCCGAGCTCCGCAGCTTCGGGAAACATATCCTTTTTTGCGTTTGTATATATTTCAATTTCGGCTTTAGTATGAGCCTAGCGAAGGGCGGCACATGTTGCTCCTGTCTATTTAGAGACAGATGATTTGGACTCAATGGGAATATCCTGAGGGCAGGGTGGGGGGCCTATCCCAGCCCAGACAGACGGACCGGTCCTGCTCCCTGATGTCGCAGTTGGGGGCTCACAAAACCACGAATGGGTGAGCAAGGGCGTTGTAACAAGGTGGCGAAAGATTTCGGGAGCTTGGGGTTTATATGTGTTTTAATTCAAGGGTTCTTCGCCACAAAACTGCACTCGAAAGTCTATGGCGTCTTCTCCGAGGAGATTGCGCCATCTCTGCTTCGATGATGCTCTCTGAGGAAGAGGATCCCATGATTATCGTGTATCCTCTTCAGCTTGCCGGTTTGACTGTTTTGCTATCTATGGCAGGGTGAGAACCAGGATGATGGCTGTACCTAGGGATCTCCGGGGAACTGAGGGGCGGCTACCCCGCGGAGGTGCCGTGGCCGCTGGCATTTGGTGCAAGTATTCGGAGCGATAACGGCTGATAACGAAATTAGAGGATGGCGTCAGCGGCCACTAGAAAAGTTACCCTCACAATGAAATTTCTGTAAGTCGAGGGGCGAGCTCTGACTGGCCAATTCCGCACTTACAAAGAGCTGGGCGACGATTGACGGAGATGCACGAGTAAGGGACAACTAGATGACGGCCCCGTCGTGGCTCAGATAACCCCTCAACACCTTTGATGCTCATATACGGGTTCCATAGACGAAACCTTGGAACTGGCAAGCTTCACATCTTCTTTTCCAAATCAAACAATCTCCCCCCAAGCCACTTCTCTTCTCGGAGGTATCCACCTCATTGGATGCCAGTGGCATCTTCGCGCAATGGAATCCCTTCCCCTTTCCCCTGCATACCACACCTCTCTCCTAACAGCACAACACTGCCGTGGCCACACCCACCTTATCTTGGGCTCTAATCCGCTCGCCGCCTCGCGAGCGACGCAGTCTCTTGCGTCCGGTGCGAAACCCATACTTATCGCCCCGATCCCGGCAGCAGACCTTCACTATGCCGTGGCCGCACACATCGCCTCGGGCGCTGTGACTCACCTCGCCCGCCCTTTCCGGGACGAGGATCTTTTGACGCTCGGCCGTCCCGAGGTTGACACAGTTGTCGACGCTGTCTTTATCACCAGCGCTAGGGACCCGCTCGCGCCAGCCGTCTCAGCCCTCTGCCGCCGGTATCGTATTCCGGTCAACGTTGTCGACTCACCCGCACTGTGCACCTTCAGCTTGCTTAGCACCCACGTTGACGGCCCGCTGCAGATTGGAGTCACCACGAATGGCCGCGGCTGCAAACTTGCGAGCCGCATCCGCAGGGAGGTGGCCGCTGCTTTGCCAGAGGGGCTGGGCAGCGCATGCGCTAGGCTTGGGGGCGTGAGACGGCGCATTGTCGAGGAGGACTGTAAAGCCCGCGCTGGCCGTGCCGAGATCGCGGAGGACGAAGGGGTAGATGACTCGGTAGAGCAGACAGCGGCATTCAACAAACTTATCACGGATGCTGACGCCGATGCTGCCAAGACACGACGAATACGCTGGCTGGCCCAGGTCTGCGAATACTGGCCGTTGAAACGTCTCGCAGCCATCAGTGACGCCGATGTCGCTGCCGTACTGGAGTCCTATCAGGCTGTGACTGGGGCGGATCTGACAAAAGTCGACGGTTTCAAGCCAACAGACGGAAGTAGCACGCCGCCACCGCGTCCCATCGGCCGCATCATACTCGCCGGCAGCGGCCCCGGCCACCCGGATCTCCTCACCCAGGCAACTTACAAAGCCATCCAAGCCGCAGATCTCATCCTCGCCGACAAGCTCGTTCCCGCAGGAGTACTTGATCTCATCCCGCGACGTACACCCGTCTCCATTGCGCGAAAGTTTCCTGGAAATGCCGATCGCGCCCAGGAGGAGCTCCTCGAGCAGGCTCTGGATGGAGTCCGCGAGGGGAAAACGGTCTTGCGCCTCAAGCAGGGCGACCCCTTTATCTACGGCCGCGGCGGCGAGGAGGTCGCCTTCTTCCGGGCCCACGGGCTTGGCGAGCGTGTCACAGTCCTGCCCGGCATCACAAGCAGCTTGAGCGCACCGCTCTTCGCTGCCATTCCCGCCACGCAGCGTGACGTCGCCGACCAGGTGCTCATCTGTACCGGCACCGGCAAAAAGGGGAAGGCGCCCGTGCCACCTGAGTATGTCAAGAGCCGCACGGTGGTGTTCCTGATGGCGCTACATCGTATCGCGGGGCTGGTAAAGGAGTTGACGACCCATGCTCCTGAGGACGAACATCGACAGCAGGATGAGAAAGCAACTGATACTCCCAGGCCGACTCGGGAACTTTGGCCACTTGATATACCCTGCGCAGTAATAGAAAGGGCAAGCTGTCCAGATCAGCGCGTGATGCGTACGACGTTAAGACATGTTGTCGAAGCGATTGAGCAGGAGGGGAGTCGACCCCCCGGGCTTCTCGTCGTGGGGCACGCATGTGAGGTTCTTTACACCTTTGAGAAAGGGCAATCTTGGGTTGTGGAAGAGGGGTTTAAGGGGCTGGATCTAGGTCTAGAATTCACGCTCAATCTTGGGGAAGCCGCTCCGAAACAGATCGGGGACGACAAGGCCATCGCAACGACGTCATAGACAACTGCCAGTATTTTACATCCAACACTAAATCATGTGTATCATCTATGGTTTTTCACTTCCAGTAAAATGAGTCCGATGCTGCCATAACGCCATTGCCCGCTCAATCCTAGCTCAACACACTCCGATTTGGTGTTCGAGTACTGCCGAAACCTCATCAAACCTCGTAGACCATTAACAAAACGCGCTCGCTGTAGTTGACCAATGATGGAATGTAATCATTGTGTTAATTCGAAGAGCTGTCGTCTTCAACCTCTTCGAAAAGCACTAGCACGGTGCCCGCTTTGCAGATATCCTATTACACAATTATCAGAAAAAGCTCAGTGTTGGTCTTGCAGTCAAACAACGTACCCCTTCCTTGTGCGCTAATCTCTTGATTACACCATCCTGCGGCGACCGGATGACTGTCTCCATCTTCATCGACTCAATCCTAAACGACACAACATCTGTTAGCCGGCCTAACTGGGCAGCTCACTCAAGCTAAAGGGGATACTCACACAACCAGCGCAGACCCCTTTTCTACTCTTTCGCCCTCCTTTACTTCATTTCTCAGGATCTTGCAAGGCATAGGTGCCACCACGCTCGCCGCTGCCTCCTTCAACCCGAGAGCTTTCTCGAACCATGCTGGCTCAACTAGCTGTAGCTCTGTCTTCTCGCCCAATTGGAACACAGTAACGTGCTGTTCCTTCGCCGGGTTCTGCACGAGGGTCGAGTCGATTCGCGCGAGTGGAAAGAATGTCGTCAACTTGGCCTTGGAAGTCGCAGGATCGGGTTGCGACTCGCAAACGACATTCTCGAACACGGTCGGCTTGTCGCTGCTGCCCTCTCGAACAACGACGATGTTAAAGAGGTTATGACCTTTTTGTGTAACAGAGGCTTGGACCACCTCTCCTTCCTCTGTGCTGCTATCATCGCGCGCACGGAAGGAGAACATACGCTCGCTCTGGGTACTCGCTTCGCCAAAGCCGAGTGTTTCGCCATGAGGACCGCTGGCCAAATCCCTAGACGCCTGGCTGATCTGCGAGTTCAGCAAGCCCAACGCCGCCTGTGCGAAAACTTCATCGCTTGTGTGCCTTGGATGGAACAACTCATCCCTCCACTTGTCGATAAATCCCGTCTCAACGTCGCCCTCGATGAACGCAGGGCTGCGGCAGAGTCTTTTCAAGAACTCAATATTGGTGCTTAGTCCCACCACCTCGTATTCCCGGAGGGCCAACTCCATCTTCCGGATGGCCGTCTCACGGTCCCTTCCCCGGACTATTAGCTTGGCAATCATACCGTCATATGCTTCTGAAACAGTGTCGCCCTCAACAAAACCTGCGTCTATCCGCACGTCCTCCGACGTCTGGGGAGTAGAAAGGTGTACCAGCTTGCCCGAATCCGGGAAGAAGCCCTTCTCAGGGTTCTCGGCGTATATCCTGGCCTCGATGGCGGCACCACGTTCGTCGATTCGCGCCTCAATCTCCTCTTGTGTGAGCGGCAACCTCTCCCCGGCAGCGACTCGGAACTGCCACTCCACTAGGTCGGTGCCCGTCACCATCTCGCTGACGGGGTGCTCTACCTGTAGACGAGTGTTCATCTCCATGAAGAAGAAATCGCCCGTCTCCCGATCCAGAATAAACTCGACCGTCCCCGCGCCGACATAGCCGACTGCCAGGGCTGCTGTTCGGGCCTTGTCCCAAAGGTCCTTCCTGGTGAGGTCGTCTAGCAACGGCGCGGGGCTTTCCTCGAGGATCTTCTGGTGTCGCCGCTGTATGCTGCAGTCTCTTTCTCCGAGCGCAACACAGTTGCCGTACTTATCCGCGAAAACTTGCACCTCAACATGGCGAGGTCGCTGGATGTATCGTTCCACCAACATCACCTCACCGCCTTCGCCAAAGCTCGCCCGCGCCTCTGCCCGCGCGCTGCCCAGCTGTCCCACAAATTCCTTCTCTGTCTGAACAATTCTCATCCCCTTGCCGCCACCGCCCTTGACGCTCTTGAGGAGGACCGGAAATCCAACTTCGCGCGCCCTCGCAAGGAGCTGGTCCGACTCCTGTTCGACACCGTGATATCCCGGCACGCATTGTACGCCAGCAGCTGTCATGATTTCCTTGCTACGGGCCTTGTCGCCCATTTCGGCCATGGCACGAGCCGGGGGCCCAACAAACACGATACCAGCGTCTTCGCAAGCTTGGGCGAAGGCCGGGTTCTCGCTGAGGAAACCATAGCCGGGATGTAGGGCCTGAATGCCGTGCTGGCGGGCGAGGGCGACGATGCGCGGGCCATCGAGGTAAGATGACGAGGAAGAACCGAGGGCGAGTGAGTTCGCGCTACAGCGGGCGTGCTGGGCTTGGGCGTCGACATCGGTGTATAGCGTTGTCGTGCGGATCCCCATCGTCGCGGCTGTGCGGGCAATACGCAGGGCGATCTCACCGCGGTTGGCAATCAAGAGTGAAGTAATTGGTTTGACATTGGTCGTGATGCTGGAGCAGGCGGCATGCGTTGCAATTGGCGCTGCCGTCGAGGGATAGATCGCGGGGGATAACCGAACGGTCGGCGTGGAGCCAAGAGCGGGAACCCGAAGGCGGCGAGAGGTACGTTTGATGGAACGCATTATTGGCGTCTCGGTGGGTTTCTCGCACTCTAGTTCGATGTATCGGGTCACCGCTGAACTCCAATGGCTTAGAGACTGTTGACAAAGTCAGGGCAAAGCAGAGCGACCGGAGGGAGTTATGAGGGTGTAGATCAAGGGAGAGGCCGACACTAGCCGTTGCCCCTGTAAGCCGAGAGAAGAGGGAACCAACCTCCCAACACGTGCCATCAACTCGTGACTCCGGAGCCTCCTAGCTACCGTTATTTTCTAATACACTGAAAAGACGCCATAGCTCCTGATTTCGGAGAAAGTATTAAGGAATAACCACCCCCGTGCTCTGTGGTCGATGGCAGATGAGCCAGGTGCCTACCAAATACAGCTTCCCCAGCTTCAACGTCATCGTTGACAGGGGTGGTCCTCCAACATGAGATGCCCCGCATCTGTTTAGTAAGCCCCTGCCAGACCAAATGACAGGGGGGTAGATCCCCTGCGAAGCCCCTCCACATCACGACCATCTCTCAGCAACAGCACTTCTGAAATCTCTCAAGTCAATAGTCATTCTGGGCCCGATTCTCTGCGTGTTAGATGCAAAAGGTCGATAAATCAGAACGAAAGCCGCGCCACTAATCGCGTATCTACGGTTCTTCGGGCCTGGAGCCTGCCCTGCAACAATTGCCCCCAGCATTTCCGCAAGTTTTCTCTACATCAGGCCGACCTACACGTCGGTCCGCATCCAACAATAGTTCACCTCGTCCATAATGGAGCACCAAATACCGCTCAACCACGAGGCATCAGCCGGCGATACTCACTTGCAGACGACGGCTGAACTTCCAGCGGAGGTAGTTCAATGCCTCGAGAACGCGCGCTTCCTCCACCTCGCCACTTGCACCGACAACATACCACATGTATCGCTCATGAACTACACCTATATGCCCTCCTCCCCCTTCTCTTCAACCCCGGTTGTTGTCATGACCACCAATCCAGCCAGCAAGAAGATGAACAACCTTGTGGCGAATCCCAACGTCTCTCTGCTCGTTCATGACTGTAAGAACAAAAGCGATCCTGCCTTTTCTGCTCCGGTACACAACCTCTAACCACGTGAACCAGGGGTCTCTCATCGGCCGACTACCACTACAGCCCGCCGCCTCTCGGGGAGCGGCCGTGCCTCGCCCGGTCCCGAGTCGAGGGCACCACAATCCTCACTGGCCGCCTTGCTTTTCAATCTCAACACGAGTGCCGTATCTTCCATCAGCGCCACCATCAACGGAGTTGCCCGCCTTGTCGAGCGCGGCACCGACGAAGAGAGCTTCTATCGCGAGAAGCACCTCGAGAACAACACTTTCGAGAATGAATCGCCGACGAATTTCTTTAGGAGGGAGAGTGTCGCGCCAAGGGAGCCGGGACAAGAAAGCGGCTGGTTTGTAGCGGGAGAGGAGGTGCGCGTCGTTGTGGTAGACATTCGAGATGTCCGTATTGCGGATTGGAAGGGAACTGTGAGAGACTGGGTAATCGTCCCAGGCAACGCGGGTGGAAACAGTCAGGGGGCCAACGGAGTGAATGGTGTGCTGTGATGTGTAAGTTGGTGGGTTAGTTTGCTTGGCTTATTGACATCCAATCTGTATCAACATCTTCTTCATTGTCTTCCATTGGAAAGACCGGGGTCACAAGCGTGCGCCATCATGTGGGTATTATACCAACCCTAAATCAGTTTGCTAATAATACATCTTCAGCGTCCGTCAAAACATCGCTGTTACCCCCCGCTGAATTGGCCCGTCTATGTTTCATACCGAGTTCCTACCAAAGTTTTCCGACCCTAACGCGTATTTTGCCCATAGGCACTATAGCAAACACCCATAACACCAACCGTGATACCAGTCTCCCGAAGCTGAATCCCAAGCTACGCTATATCAACTTGGCTGCAAATTAACACAGAACGCGAGACAAAAGGGACCCGATCACTTCGCCCACTCAACCACCTCGAGCGCGCACAGTACGAGTAAGAGAGTGGATGGAAGGATCCTAAACGCAAATTTGGTTAGTATTCGCTCATGTGTGGGTACGGCAATGATTCAAATCTTACCAAATAACGTAACTCTGGAACAGGATCTTGCCCATCACCGTTTCGTACACATTGTTGATCTGGCATATCTGCGCCAGCTGCAATGCGCTCGGTGCACCCGTGAGGAGGAAGCAGACAATGACGAATATCGGATCATCCAAAATGCTGACTGGCACGTACTTGGCGAACACGGCAAGAATGGGAGCCATTATCAATGTCGGGAGTAGCATCCGGCAGATCAAAGAGGCTACCAAAAGCCGCGTTCCAATCTCCTTCTCCTCGATATCTGCGTCATCGCGTTTCTGCGTGTTGCGGGCTAAGTTGGCTCCGAGCACAACCAAAATCAGTGGCACAGCAACGCCTGCCGATGATCTGATCGCACTGGTCACACTGGTATTGATAAAAGACTCATCCTGGAAGAACAGCCTCTGCAGATCCGGGACCGAGGCGACAATAACGGCGATGAGCATGGCCCAGAGAGGCGGGTTCATGAATTCCCAGAGAAATGTGTATGTCCGCGTCCAGATGGTGTAAAGGCATCTGAGTAGAGCCTGAAGAGGTCTCGGAAGGGCCTGGAAGCTCTGTTCGGCAGCTTTGGCCACTTTATTTGAGATTCTCGACTGGATGCTCTTGCAGGCGGGCTTGGTTCGTACCCATAGACCCTTGATGCCCGAAGGAGTCTCCGGTTCGTCGCCGGTGCGGATGCGCGGAAATGAGAGGATTCCATCCGCATCGTTGCTGTTGAGGTTGTCTTGGTTCACATGGTGTAGCTCCGCGGCGTGAGGCTTCTGATATCCTTTCCGGATCGTGTCGCTCTCATCTTCCGACTCGCTGAGAGAGCCCATCGATGACCCAGCAACAGGTGTTCGGCCGGCGGGCTCATAAAATTCCGACCCGTCTGTCTGTATCGGGCTCTCTGGGGACTCGTTCACACCCTCATCGCCCATCTCATTCGGGTCGATGCCCAACAAAAGGCTCTGCTCCTCCTCATGGTCGCTCGCCCCCCCGCGATACCTGCCCTCTTCGATAGATTCGTCGTTGTACTCGTCATATTTGTCTTTCGGGGCAAGCAATACGTGGTAACCCCAGCTCCACCTCACAAGTTGACCGAGTTGCTGGAAGATCATAAGATAAAGGATGCCTCGGGCGGCAACCTCATCGTCATTGTCGCCAGGGATTTTGTCCCAATGTAGCCCTTTCAGCGTCTGCGACAAGGATATCACCAAAGATATAGGCAGGGAGTTGGAATTGCCAAACACACCCATCGCCGTGACAAAGTTCGAGGCGCGCTTGTTGAAGCGGAAGCATTTTGAGACGACCGTGGCGACCAAGTACGATACCAATGTCTGAATGACGAAAATAATGGGGATTACGCCAAGCTCAATCAACTTGTCGGCGTTCAGTTGAGATGCGAGTTTCGTGAAAACTTTTGATATGTTAGCAAGATCAGCACCCACATATCAGGGGAGTAGAATCGCTGCTGCATACTGAGGCAAGGCGTGAAGAGCATGACATTGAGGTTGGCCAGGAACTTTTGTTTGTCTGCATCAAAGTGCCCCAGCCGCGCAATGATGTATCCAGGCAGGCTAACACATACGACCTCCAAGACTGCTCCGAAAACTAGGACAATGAGATGGTCGAGCGAGGGGTGTGAATCGTGTGCTTGCTTCGAGAAGACCACGAATGGCGACGCCGTTCTCATCGAGGTCCGGTCCCATGCATCGCCCATGGTCAGCCGCAATGACGTCGGCGACCGTATCTCGGGGAACCACATCTGATTTCGCCCTGATCTGTCCAGCAGATAGTCTCGATATGGGGAACGGGAAGGTTTGCGACACAGGGAGCAAGGAGTCGATCTCCGGTAAGAGGACGGATGGATCCGGGTTATATCTCGTGCTGGGTGGAATCAGAGCTCGAGTGGCGAGAGGTGGTTGGATTTGTTACAAAAACCGTTTTGGGCGAGCGTTGCTGGTGGAGTTCGCGCTAGCACAGTGAACAATGAAAAGCGGATTGAGTGATGATTGACTCGGGCGGCGCCGCTGAGACCTGTCTCGATCGGCCTGCTTTTTGGGTGTGCCAGAAGAGAGATTTTAGCAGAGAACACGAGAGACAGAAAAAAACCTCAGAGTAAAAGACGCAGCTGAGGCCTTTTTTGATAGTGACAGAATGACTTGGGTCATGATAAGACGCCCCAGTGGTCGAGATGACGGGATTCCCTGGACGGAAAGGGCAAGGCGCGCCTAAATGGGAATTGCACCTTGGCCAGCACGAGGGTGATAAGCAAGCCACCTGAAGATGTGACCGTTAGTGCAAGACTCTAGCCGTAAGACATAAAGCCAATCACAGGGTACCAATTCCAAGCTCTGCGGGCCAACAACCTTTATCCCGATACTTGATCTAGTACTCACTAACAGCGTGGGAGGTCTCCCATCCCGTCACCAAAAACGGGGCGCCAAGACCGCTGCGGCTGCACACTGGGCCCACTGGTGGACTCCACTTAGAGGTCCATATTAATACCGCCAAAGACCCGGAAACGCAACGCGTTGTTGCCATGACGTTGACACTGCAGGTAGCCTTGGCGTAGCGATGGGCCCAAACACAGCGGCTGGGCCACGGCGCCACGACTTTGGTTCCTCTCTGATGAAAGCCTCCGCAACATTGACGCAACCAAGAAAACGTGCTTAGTACTCGTTCTCCTGTTGGACGCCCCGCTGTTCGTGCGGAGTCAGTTGTGCTCGATGCACTACGGATACGTCGGTGACCTAACGTCGATTTCAGGATACCAGCATGGCTTCCGAGGTTTGGCTGGCACAGCGGGCCCATCGACTCTGGGAAATGCGTTGCTCGAGTGTACGACGTACCCGTCTCCCCGTTCATGTAAAAACAGGGGCAGACGAACGGCCTTGGGTGAATACGAAAGCATTCGCCTCTTGCCCGGTGCACGTCCTGCGCGAGGGTCGGAGTACTCTAGCCCATTCCACCTAAATTCCTGCCTAGTCATCAAATCAGGGCGGTCCGGATTGCCTCGACGACACACGGGCTGTTGATGCATCTTGCTTATTGTTCAACTGAAGCCAAGTGGACATAACTCCGTCGCATGATGGCACCCGCCTGTCAAGCTGCTGCCTAGGCTCTTCCAGGTTGTGACAACAGCTTTGCCAGTACTGGCTTTGAAGCTTTGTGTCACTGACCGGCTGCAGCGGTAATTGGCAAGAAGCAGTCTCCAGCTGCTGCTTGAAGGTGCGTACGATAATCCGAAGCCAAGATAACTTGGCGTCCAGGGATAGATAGGAAGACGTGGCAGAGTTCTAGATTCTTACTTTACTATGACCTATCGCTACCTGATGGCCTGGGCGGTGTGTGAGACGGACCAATACCACGTGAGCCGCGACTAGCCACTGGCAACTGATACGAGTTATGTGGCTGCTAACAGCCCCGACATATCATCTTAAACTAGGAGCTGAGGAAGTCGATCATCTCCGCTGGAAACGGACCAAGGCGTGCGAGGCAAGGAGGCCGTGAGGGTTCCCACAAGCCGAGATCTGCAACGAGGCGCCAGGCAGCAGAGATGGGGCCGCAGTTCCTCCAGCACATGGTAATGCACATCTGCGGGCTGATCTTGATTCTCTCAGCTTGAGCTGCGCCGGGCAGGAAGGCAATTGGGGCACCATTCTGCAAGCCTGCTACTTTTTGGAGCTACCGCTGCAGTGCAAGCAGAATTCTCCTGCATATTGTCTGCAATATCGCGACGGCTCTATTGCGCTTTTATTCCAGTCCAAATGGCAAACATACACGACATCCACCAAGAATGCCTGATGCGAGGCGAGAGCATCAAAGAATCCCATTATGGGATCGCTGGGGCGGCCACTACGTGGAGAATGCGGGGCGTGAGCTGGTGCTGCCGATCCGTCTTGGTTACCGTTACCCAGGCTTGAGCACCTCTGGAAGTGTTTCACAGAGCAAAACAGCACTTGCATTTGATAACGCTGGCGAGGCTGGCTATTCTCATGACGCAAGGTGGCTTAAATGGCCAATACTGGTGTTGCAGGACGAAGATCATCAACTTGGTAGACTTTGAGTGGTTGACTGCTTTTCCATGGCACGTCAGTTCCAGGTTGTTTTTCCCCGCGGAAAGGCACTCTGCAGACGTCATAGTCCGGGAAGCTCCAGAGAACCCCGCACCACCACGTCGAATTTTGGTGGCCTGTACATACATGGAACCGAGCCGCTGGACAGCGCTCAAAGTGCAACCATTCCAATCTCACCATGTCAGTAAATACAATAGATACGGTGGTCATAGGGAAATCGTGTAGCACCCAATGTCTAGTCCCAGCTAGACCTCCTGGTTCTTGTCTTCCTATTGAATATCACCGAGCTGCAGCGTTGAACGTCTGACAGAAGTGAACCTGAGACGGTGGGAAGTATCCATTCGCCATCCCCGGGGGCTTGGGCAGGGCAGCACGTCAACGTCAGGTAGGAGTGGCGCAGGTCTTCTTCTGATCGCAAAATCTCAGCTGCCAGGGCTTGCAATTCAGAAGCAGGGCACCAAAGCAACAAGGGTCTATCAGAGCTTGATCCTTGCTGGCAGAAGCGCGGTTACAACGTTTCGAAGAAAGGGCCATCCTCAAAGGAGGGGCAAATAAGCGGAGCAAATGCCCCTGCCCGCAATCCGTGACAGACATTTGAGACAGCAGACGACCGCAATGAATTACCAGACCACATATTTGGTCTCAACTCTAAGAACGCCTGCTTTCGCTCGGGTTTTCCCGTCTACTTTCCCAGCAATTTGCTCCATCCCAGGACAGATTCAGTTCCACCGGCGGTTTTCACACATCGCCTCTGTTGTTTTGGTTGCTATCCGATCCCCTCTGCACTCATACCCGCTTCCGGCGCATTCTTGAACCGACGGCATCTCGGTCTCTGTTCCGACAGAACGTCCAGAATTCGCATCCCACTGCACAGACTGTACTCCTTCCGTTGGGCTTTCTGAAAGGAGACGAATTCTGCGTGGATCCACGCGCCGTCTTGTCGGTTCAGACGTTCCAGGTCACAGCTCTCAGACCGGAAGATCTCTGTCAGCAAAACCTTAAACTCACCCGGCAGACATTTCGAGAGCACATGTCACCGACGAGGTAGAGACGGCATTTGGCAGCAAACCAAGGACTCTTCCGGCCATGGCTGAACACCACCGGCATTCATCGCCCGAGACGCCCGACGAATTTATCGACAGCACTCCAGTCTCGCCTGGCTCGGTCGACGAATCCTCAGAAGCAAGCACGCCGCTCGACCCGCCCAGCTCGAGCCCAGATGAACATCCCCGCAGAGTCCCGTCCCTGCGGACCGTCTCGGACCCGCAGTACAGCAGTACGATGAGTCCGAGTTCCAGCGTGACCGGCATTTTGAATACGGCAAGACGGCCAGCACCAAGTGCCAACAGTCTCCCCTTGGATATTATGCAAAAGGCGCGGGCTCTCCAGCAACAGCGGATGGGTATGACTGGTCGGCCGTCCATGTCACAGCATTCCGCCTCGTCTGGCGCAAGTTCCGGCGGCATGGGGTCGCCAATGGGGATGAACATGAACACAAATCCTGGCGGAGCACTCGCTGGTGGTGTGGGGGCGAACATGAGGTTACCCGGTATGGGTCGCCCATTGCCCCCGGGGTTTCCGAAGTCCGCGCCGGTGGTACCCAGTGCTGGCCCGAGAAAACCGCCCAGCTTGAGCGAGAGGAGGGCAATGAAGCTTGGAGGCCTAGGGGCTCCCGGATCCCCCTCGCCTGGTACGCCGAAGCTGTCAGACATGAATGGCGGCGACGAGGATAGAGGGCCGTCAATAAATGGAGAGGGCAGAGGGTCGAAGTTGAGCGACTTCAAGAACTATATCGATGCCGATAAGGGTTGGATTACCTTCGAGGGCGCCGCGACGATTACACGAACTGGTGTGAACTTTGCGAACGGAAAAGCATTTGCTATATCCCTAGACGAGGTCGAAGTCCTTGACGAGTTGGGCAAAGGCAACTACGGTACCGTGTTCAAGGTTCGCCATGCCAAACCCAAGGCCCCTCGCTTTGGCCAGGGCTTAAGCAGCTTCAAAAACCCATCACGCCAATCATCATTCTCTTCTGAAATGGACGAAACGAACCCCGATTCCACGTCCATAAGCCCCACGTCAAGCTCCAACCGTTCTACGACAGGGGTCGTTATGGCTATGAAAGAGATTCGGCTTGAGCTGGATGAGAATAAGTTCACTACTATCCTGAAGGAGCTTGTCATTCTCCACGAATGTGTGTCGCCTTACATCATCGACTTCTACGGTGCCTTTTACCAGGAGGGTGCTGTTTACATGTGTATCGAGTACATGGACGGTGGCAGCATCGACAAATTGTACGAAGGTGGAATTCCCGAAAATGTCTTGCGGAAAATCACCTACGCTACTATCATGGGACTCAAGACGCTCAAGGATGACCACAACATCATACACCGTGACGTCAAGCCAACGAACATCCTGGTCAATTCGAACGGTCAAGTCAAAATCTGCGATTTTGGCGTGTCGGGCAATCTGGTTGCCAGTATCGCCAAGACCAATATCGGCTGCCAGAGCTACATGGCGCCAGAGCGCATCAGCGGTGGTGGCATGTCGAGCGTTGGTGGCGTCTCGGGAACTTACAACGTACAAAGCGATATTTGGAGTTTGGGTCTGACGGTCATTGAGTGCGCCATGGGAAAATATCCATATCCGCCGGAGGTGTCCAGTACAATCTTCAGTCAACTCAGCGTAAGTCCTGCTCATATTTCCTGCTGATTTCGTCGGGGAACCTTGCTAATATGCCCCTTTGCACTAGGCTATCGTTGAAGGCGACCCCCCGAATCTTCCTAGCGAGGGCTACTCATTGTCCGCAAAAGACTTTGTCCGCTCCTGCCTCAACAAGATTCCAGCAAAACGTCACACATACCCGATGCTACTAGCACACCCGTGGATCAAGTCCCTGAGCAAACCTGAGACGATCGCGGAAGATATTGAGGCTGAAGCTGCGGCTGCCGAGAACGACCTTGCCGATGCTACAGGTGCTCTCAAGCTTAGCGGCCCAACCAGCGGTGTGGGGGGGGATTACGAAGTTGCGGAATGGGTCAATAACGTCCTCGAGCGAAAGCAAAAAGGTCTGCTAAAGGGAATCACTGAAAAGCCCGCGCTACACGCCGCACCCCTGGACTCTGTGAGCCCTGTGGGCAGTCCCATGATCCCTACCTAAAAGCATTGATTGGGTTTTCTTCCCATTGACTAATTTTGCCAGAGGATGGAAACCTGTACGGCTCCAAGAGAAGAAGTGCAACTAGTGAATGAAGAGATTTCCATATGTTTCACCTCTCCAAGTCTGAGCGGCATCAGGCTGGCCTTTTCGGTCGCGATTGGTCTTTACTTGTATTTTTTTTTTCCTTCAAGGGCCTCTTGGGTTTAGCATTGAGCAGTCCATCCCCTGAGGGGGCTTCCATGTTTCTTCTGGGTAGTTACCTCAAATTCTTGCATAAGACACCGTGCATGTGACGAAGTCCGGTTTACGGTTGGACGAAGAGAGAAACGCGAAGATAGGAGAAAGGGAAGGAACATATGGGGAAACACAGAATTGAAAACAGACGGGAGTAAACTCTTCATCATGGTATATCCTTTCCTAGCCACTGAAGTCCTTGGTGCCGAAATATGGGGAGTATGACATGTATCGTGAACTACCCTCGGTTGACACCAACACAAATGCCATGCTTTCGGTGCCTTTAAAGGGTGTGAGAACTTGAAGGATCGGCAAGGAGGCACCGCACGCTCGAAGCTTCCAATGAACGCACATATTATGTCTCAACTGGATAACAGAAGCAAGGTAGATTACATCAACTACATAGGTATCGCCAATCTTATTAAAGAGCCGTTCGTTGCCCATCACTGATCGTGTGATCGTTACTTCGTTTCTACCCATCTCCATTTTGTATCACTCTCCCAATTACCACACGTCTCATTCAGAGCATATTCTCCTTGCTCTCTCCCCGCACCCGCTCCCGCTCGATTCATCGTAAATTACCTCGTTGCCGCCGGGTTTAAGGATATTCTTCCTTAACACGTCTTCCATCGTACGACTTTCGGCTGTGGGTGCTCTTCCTCCGGCGGCCCCAGCCTCGGCTGCTGGTGCCCCTGTCACTCTTGTTGCCGTGTCGGCCGAGACAGAAGAGGATGGTGCTGATCAGGAGCGCCGCCCATGAGCCCCATGCGAAGCCAAACGCATACGGACCCAGGGAAGCCGAGCGATTATCAGCGAGGAATGCATTGCGCATCTTGACGAATGTAGCACTGAGAAGGATGTAAGCTTTTGACTCAAACATACTAGTAGGGAGCTTGCAGACATACGTCATCAAGGCAACGGAAACAGTGTTGAAGAGCAGTGCCACCGCGGCGATTAGACCAGTCAGAGCGCTACCAAGACGACCACAGCACGCAAGGAAGCTGCTGAAAAACGCGACCACCGTGAAAAACAACGTTATCAAGTAGAACACAGTGCCGAAGCGCCAGAGGTACCAGTACATGAAACTGGTTGTGTCGCCTCCATAGCCACCAACAAGTTCTGCGGGGGCATTGCTTGGACTGCCCGACCAGGCGTGTCCTATCGGAAGTGCTGGGGTAGCCGGGCCGCAGTCTTTGTTGTCCAGACCGCAGATAAAAAAGTATGTCCACTGCGAAATGCTTCGTGCGCCCGAAATGCCAGACGTATCTGCCCTGAGGAAGTATGTCTCACTGAGCGGCGAGGTATGGGTCAGACCGGACAGAATGACAAACCAGAGCAGTACTAAAGACGCTCCGAGGAACAAGATTGAGATGAGGCTAAAGCCTAGGTCTGGAAGTCGAATATGTCAGAAAACGTGCGACCCGATTTGATAGATCTTGGATTTTGCAAAACCTACGACTGATAGCCATCTTGAGAGGTTGTCGCAAACTCAATATTGATTTAGGTTGCTTGAGAGGGTTCGAATAGGAGGCGCAAGTGTTCACCAGCCACCTGCAAGGCCAACCTTTCTAGTAAATCTACCTACAATAATTCATGTTAGGATGCGGGATCAGCATTAGATGCACTGCACCTTGGGTGGCTTACAGGACGGGCTGTTGCTCGGACATAAACGGGCACCCTCTTGATTGCGCACGGCAATCTCGACAGGGTCTAGCAGCTACTTGTTAAGCAAATATTGTTTGATGATACAAGATACGATTTCCCAAGGGCGCGTGCCCAGGTCGGGAATGTCTGGTTAGGTAGATGCGACGGAAGAGCAATTTCGGGTCGAACATCAACGTACAACAGCGAACTGGGATGGTCGGAATATATTAAAGAGAGAGCTGCAGCTAGCTTGCTCCAGGACAGGAAAATGGAAGAGGTCAAGTGATTGAGGAAGTGAGCTGTCAAAGCCCTTCGTTTGAAAGAGGTGTGCCCTCCACTACAATCTTCACGCTTCTGGCGCAAAGTGGATAGCTCCTGGTGCTGTGGGGCTGCCCGACAAAGTTGTTGTGGGGTAAAATGACGCAGCCCAAGCCGTCCCGGTCACTGCTGGTTGCGCTTTACCCGATGTGGCTTAAAATCACTGAAACTTCAAGCCAATCGAAACGGCCCCCGGTGTTCTTTGCGCCCCGTTCACCTAGAGATTCAGAATCACGTCACGCTTTGTCACTTGGAGCTGTCGTCCGGCTGCGCCTGACAGCGACAACAACTACTCATATAAACTCGCGGATGACGCTTGTAGCGTCGTCGTTAATCCTCTCTCTCACGTTAAGCGGTGCGAGCCTACCCTATCAATCAGAATCAGGCGATCTCCATCAAGAGAGCTCTGGGTGCACATTGGCACAGCTAGCTGACTCTTTATAGTCGCCCGATCCCGAATTATACGAGTGCGATAGAGCGTAAATAAACTTAGGCATCGGAACGCTTAAGTGGTGAGCTCAGTATCCCCCCCCCCAAAATTACAGAATGCCCAGGAAATTGCCTACTAGTCTGACAAACGTCGATAGTATACCCATGGCGGCTTCGGGTCTACTTCGTAAAAAGGGTCACCTTGCTCAATGTAGTAGTGAACCCTCACACAGGCTTACCACCACAACTGAGGTATTGGTGTCATCTTGCTCTGGTGGGCTGTTGACCAGACAAGTGTCAACAGCACATAGGAAAAGGTGATTTTTCTGAGCCTTTTCTGAGCCCTTGATACCCACAAGAAAAGATAGATCGAGCTGACTGGCCATCTCTCTCAAAAGGAATATCCACAGCCATGATGTTCCGTGGGGCTGAAGACAGCAGGAGAGCTCTCGTCATCTGTCGTCCAGGTTTTGTTCAGGGCGAACTAGTTCATCCCATAGTGTTCCACCCCGGGAGACCAAGATGTCATTGACGGAAATCCGGCATATCAAATCATCAGATGGCAGTCGCGCGGCATCGGACGGATCGTTCTGGGTTTTCGTACCGGGATGGAGCCGAAAGCTTTGTCGGATTTCGAGACCCAAGGGCCGAGGCACAAACTTCCAGTTGCGTATCACCTTCCAACCCGTGCCACCTTCCAAATTTTTTTTTTTTAAATAAAAAAACTCCGACAGGGTGTTGGGTGCGACGAGATGTTGTCGAAGGGCGGCTTGACCCTTGCCGGCGATCGCAAACCACTCGTTGGGAAGAGGAATGATCAACTCCTGCCTAAGAGGGAGGAGGAGCTCGGCTCTTGAGCACGGACGCCGCAGTTTCTCCACCCAATTGACCAATCACTGCGGATCCCCTGTTCCGGGAATGTTGCACAGCGTCAGCCGCAAAAGGTCGGGAAGTCGGTGACCTCCTTCAATTTGGATCCGCACCGCGAACTGGCTCACGCGGTCCGTAACCCCTGCCGAGACGTCGAGGTTCAGTAAAGTCTCAACGACCATGGTTTACAGGTTATTACCTCTTCGCCTAGTAAGGCTGGTAGTTCAAGCAGGCCGGTTGCCCGCGTCCAGTGCTCCTATCCGGATTCTTCACCCCGTGGCCGCCACAGCGCAATGTCTACCCCGAACATTCTCAACCTCCCCGGCACGGCGCCAAGACATAAGACAACAAGAACAACAACCACCACAACACCCTGATCTAGCCCATCCACCCCCTCCGGTCTCACCAAAACGGACCACCGCCGGTAGAAACCCCCGCTTCCGCTCCAGCCATCTCATCTCGGCCGCTGCCTTCCTCTGTTTCGGCACATTGGCCGGCTCCAGTCTCCGCCTCCTCGTCAAGCCCCCCGCTCCACCCGAGCCCGGCACAGAAGATGACCGGTACACCATCGAAGTCCTTCACTCCCAAGCGGCTAAGATCCCACTCGTGCAGCAGCTCACGGCCGACCCGGCCTGGACCTCATGGGAGGCCTATAACACGCTAACACCAGAACACCGCACCCAGCACATCATGGCGGGCACGCTGTCTGGTTCGCGCGGCGTGGGCGGCTACCAGCGTGTGTTTTACAACGCTGCCACCAGCGAGCTCATCAGCGTGGTGTACTTTGGCGCGGCCATCACAGGGTGGCCTGGTGTAGTGCATGGCGGAGCCCTGGCCACGTTGCTGGACGAGAGCTGCGGACGTGCGGCCTTCTGGCAGTGGGGTGGAATGTCGGGCGTGACGGCCACGCTGAAGCTTGAGTACAAAGCGGCGACGCTTGCCAACGGGTTCTACGTACTGCGTGTCAAGCCGAAGGCGGAGAGTGAGCTGCCTGAGAGCGAGAGGGGGAAGAGGCATTACAAGAGCTTTGTGGATGCTACGATCGAAGATGCCGTGACGGGTCGGGTGACAGTCAAGGCTGAGGCGCTGTTTGTGGGCGGGTCGGGTAAGAAGAACGGGGGGGAAAAGGGGACATTACCGTTGGCATTGCCGACGGTAGAGGAGAATATGAGGTTTTAGAGGCGTGTGTATTGTGAAGGGCGATTTGTACCATGTATAGCAGTATACCATGGAGTGAGGCGGAGGGCGCATGGTGGTGGAGGTGTAACGACCTGTGTAAATGCACTTAGACACTCAGATCCTGACTGGATTTCCCTCCAGAGCTCTCTGTATATATTACATGAGGGGAGGTACATAATTCGTTCAAAACTTATGCGTGACAGAGGCCAGCTGCTTCAATGGATAGAAGCCGAACATTGCGCAATACCTGTCCCGCACTCTTCTGCTGCCTCTAGAATCTTTTATGTAAATTTGGATTAAAAAAAAACCAACGGCAGTCATGCAGGCCTTATAACTAGGCATAGAATGGGAGTCAGTCATAGCATATTCTAGTAACCAGGCTCTGCTTCTCACCGTCTTGGTATGTCATCATTGATCGCCGAAAAGTAAGACAAGGTTACTCGTATTCTTCAGGTTTGTAAACGTGGCAGGAGTTACGAACCCTGTACACTCGGCCAGACGCATTCTGCGTCGGTCTGAGATCCAAGTCAACTTGCAATGATGTTAACAGATATAGCAACGGGTAACAGAAAATACAGCAAAGAGAACTGAAGAGTGCTCGAATTCGGTGAGCCGAGAGATAATGCCTGACTACGGGCCGTTAGCAGTGTCACTTCCCGGAAGAGTCAAGCTGTAGATTGAGAGCTGTGCGGCAGGTGGTATAGTGGCCCGCCCCTGTGGCCTGTCAACAGTAGATGCTATGGCATACGTATATCCGTCCTGCACTGTAGCCGACCATCAGGTAGTCGCTGACAAAGTCTCTATCAGCAAGGTGATATATCCTCGATATTCGGCTTCAATCGGACACCAGCGTCCAAAACCAGTGGTTGCCACTTGCTGACAAGGGTCTCTTGGTACGTAGCTCTGAACCCGCCCCTTCAGTTGACCCCCACTGGTCTCAGTGTACAACAGGAGCCGATGTCTGTAGTGTAGTGTAGACATGTGAGACATCCGACTACCCACCTCGAGGGTCAAGGGGCGCAGAACCTGACGACTATGTTGCCCGAACTAATGATCCATGGAGAGATAACCAAACGCTCCGACCAGGGTAAAAGGTTCCAGAACGAAATTTCAGCCGCCTTGTCCCAGATACCGCAGTACGATGTCTCGGAGAGCAAGGGGAGGTGACGCTGCTGGTCCATGTTGCTGCGCATCGTGTGTCTATATGGGGGCTTAGGGTGTTCCTTAATTGTTATTTCGCCGATGACAGCGCAATGTTGAATGACTTTGAAACGGCCAGACCTCTTCCAGCTCAGACCAACACACCGACATTTCGAGTTGGACACGCGAAACCGGGCTATTCCATGACGGGGCAAGTTTTAGCAACTAAGTGTAGGGTGGTGCGTCGTAGTTGAGAGGACGCACGATCGCCGCGTCAAGACGCGGCAATACGAGGATCGAGACCGTTGGAGAATAGGTACCCGAAAGGCGATGCGAGCTGGGAACCCGCCCGCCTCACTGGGGATAGCTGGATCGGATCCGCCTCCCTTCCAACGAACCAATGGCTCCACCCACTAACTGGCTTCAGATAGCCAGGTGCGGGTGATATCAACTCAGCTAGGGTGGTATTTCCCTTGCCTGATGCCTGCATGACTTCAGGAAGAAACTGGGCATCTGCAGAAACCTCCACGTGCAGCTTGCAGAGAAGCAAGCTGTGTCACGTCGGTTGGCGGGTGGAGGAAGGCGGTTTGCGGTCTTGGGCTGCAAAACCGGTACCCGGTTAGACCGTGACGCCGGCCGAGACAGCCTGGGACCTGGAACTGTCAGGGCAGTTGCCTCGTGATGCTGTCTGGCAGCTGATGTCAATGCAGGCTAGGGCGCCGCTTGGCCAATTGGAAAGAAAGAGCGAGCGGACCATCCAGACCTCTGCTCTGATCTGGACCCAGCAAGGCAATCGATCGATCCCAAGATCCCAGGACCCAAGGGCTGCAGACTGCCAGGGCGTGCGTACCCGGGTTAGGTAACCCTAAGTTTCTCTCCCGTTCTCAACATCCGCGCCGGTCGTTCCTGGATGGCCGTCCTTGATGTGGACATTAGCCCGGCACTAAGGGGGACTAAGAGCTCCGCTGTTCATTTAGTCCCACGGGCGTGCGGTAGTGAAGCCTGCCGCCGTGACACTGCCCGCTACACGCAGGTAACAACCAGCTGACCATGTATCAGAAGAACCTCCACGCCATGTAGGGGCCATCACTCCTCCCCATCCATATTTCACGGCGGGAGATGGGCTGACAACCTAAGCGCAACCAGCAGCGGGCTGATCGGTAGCTAATCGTTCCACTTCCAGCGGCACATCGCTAGCGAGGCTGTGTGCGTGGCGAGCAGACTTGGCTTGCCTGTTGATGGGATTGAGGATGGGAAATCAAGTGTGGCTCGGAACCCAGCTTCGAGGTATTGCGTCAGTGTTGGCAAAGCGGCGTCGCTTGTGTCCCCCAACACCACGTTTTGCGGCGGTCGGAGGTCTCGCCTTTCAGGCGATGCAGAAAGGGTTCTGCATGGCAAGCTACATGATGTTGCTCACAACATGAAAAAAAACACACCACAGACGCATGAGCGTAGTCCAAATCACACACCAAGTCCAAGCTGACATTGTCGGGCCTTCGGTGGTCGAAAGAAATTCCTGTTGGTCTCTCGCAAGGCGGTCGACAGGGCTGCAGCCCTTCATTGGTTGACGGCCAACTCCTCCTCCAAGCTTGCCTGGTTTCCCTGCCAGGTCCTAGCTTGACAGGGTTCAGCATGCAGGCCCACACCCCTCCCTGCCAGAAGCCGGGGATCTGTTTGGCTCGATCCCCGCGATAGCCCTTCATAACCCCGATCGTGGAATCTTCCCGTGGTCTCCATCACACTGCGATCGAGCACCGACGCCCCATGCCTAATCAGGAAGTCGACTGCAACGGTTTGCTGCCAGGGAAGATTAATTTGACCCCCAAACGAAGTTGGAAAGAAAAAAAAACCGGGGATATGAGCCGTGACAATGTGGGCTTGATCAGAGAGAATGCCGATATTTGCAGCCAGATGTGGAGCACCTCCTCGAAGGCGCTAGCAACCCGTAGAGCTCTCTCCCAATTGTCAAGGGCCAAGACGCTGTCTAACCAAACAAGGCGGTGCCAGGTAGTCGGAATGACCACCGGTGCAGTCGCAACCCGGCCGGGGTGGTGGGATACGTGGGGAGTACCTCGTCTTGGCTCGGTGAAGCTGTTTACTGTCATGCGTACCAGGTCCCCCAGATGTCATGGCACTCGATGACTCTGGGGACACGCTCAAATCACATCTCTCATCACAAGGAAGAAAATCTCCGGTCGGGGAGCTCACCCATGGTCCCAGCTCCTCGACATCACGGATCCGGATGCGGGCGATTGTGTATTTGAAGGAGCGATCGGCCCCTGCCCGATCCCAATTCTTGCCCCTTCTCACGCCCTCTCCAGACGGTTGGATACTGGGGCCCTGAATCTCTCGTCCCAACGGGAGATCGTCAGGGCAATACGTCAGGACCAAGGCACCAGTGGTGGCCAAACCATCTCACCGCCCTACCCATCCCTTCCTTGTTCATGATATCTTCACTTCACTGGCACCGGTGACCCAAAAGGCACCTGCTACTAGGCATCGCCAGCCCGCGGCTAGTCCCACAATACATACCGCCCTTGAATCCCCCCTTCTCGGCATACACAACGCCAAACCCGGTCGCTCTACAACTCTCGGCCCAACCTTTACCGTATTGAAGGGTCATCGATTTGCGCCACAGCTACCAAGTTACCGAGGGTGCACCCGACTCCTCAGATTTCGAGGGCGACGCTTCCGGCTCGGAAAGTAAAGCACGGCAACGTCCCCAGGCTCGCAATGGTGTCCCAAGACAAAAGAACGCTCCTAGTCGTTTTTCGTCGAGACCTGAGGGTCGCCGACAATCCCATCATCCATCATATTGCAACTTCTAAGGAACTTGGATATGCGTATCTTCTGCCCGTCTACGTCTTCCCCGCCCACCAAACCGAGCTCTCTGGGTTTATCCAGGGCGGTGCTGAAAACCCGCATCCCGAGGCCAAAAGCCGGGTCGGGGGGTACTGGCGGTGCGGGCCGCACCGCGCCACGTTCATCGGGCAGGCGGTTTGGGATGTCAAAGAGTCGCTCGAGGCTCTTGGGAGTGGCCTGGTTATCCGGGTGGGTGACATTGTTGGTGCCGTTGGTGATCTTGTCAAGGGATTGCAGCAGAATGATCACTCTGTTGGTGCTATCTGGATGACAAGCCATGAAGGGACTGAGGAGCATGATGATCAGAAAGCCGTATCTTCGTTATGCGAGGAGACGGGAGCTCAGTTCAAGATCTGGACAGACGAGAAGTATTTCATCGACGAGTGAGTTTAAGCCCGAGCCTTGTGGAGAACGGCTCACGCTGGATGACTGACCGTGGTTCAAGCCGGGATATTAAGGGGAACATTCCGGCGGAGTTGCCCGATGTCTTCACTACATACCGGAAAGAATGTGAACCCCTCCGTGAGAAACCGAGGGCTACGTTCCCAGCCCCGGAGCCAGGATCTTTGCCGAAACTTCCGGATATGGCAGCAATTCCAGGTCAACGTCCGCCATTCATCATACCTGAAACATTGGATGGGTTGGTAGAGGCGTTGGTCAAACCCGTCGCCTCCTTCATAGCGGACGTCCCGAAATTCCCAGAGAACGCCGTCTCGGCCCATCCTTTCAAGGGCGGAGAAACCAAAGCCCTAGAGCGCTTAACCCACCTGATCCAATCGGAAGGCATGAAGAACTATAAGGACACGCGGAACGGTCTGATCGGAACTGAGTTTAGCACGAAGCTATCGGCCTACTTGGCACAGGGCTGTATAACCTCTCGGCAGATTCATCATGCGCTGCTGGGCTACGAAAATGGCACCGACCCCGCCTTCGAGATCGTTGACGGCTACGGAGCGGGCGAGAATGACGGCACCGCGGCTATTCGGTTTGAGCTTCTGTGGCGCGACTACATGCGGCTATGCCACATGAAATTCGGTCTCAAGCTCTTTCAGCTAGAAGGATTCAAGGGCGACGGGGCTGGGTACAGTGGAGACCAGAAGAAGACAAAGTGGAAGACACATTCCAAGGAACGGGCCTCGGCAGACCAGAACCCAGGCCCCGAGCGTATTGCCGAAATTCTCAAGAGGTTCAACGCCGGGACGACGGGCATGGGCCTCATTGATGCCGCCCAGCGAGAATTGTTGCATACGGGCTACACCTCAAACCGGGCTCGACAAAACGTGGCCAGCTTCCTTGCGAAACACCTTGGCATTGACTGGCGGTACGGTGCTGAGTGGTACGAGATGCTCCTGGTGGACTACGACGTGTCTTCGAACTGGGCAAACTGGCAGTACGTGTCTGGTGTTGGCAACGACCCTAGGGGCGAGCTGCGGATCTTCAATCCGGTCAAGCAAGCCTTTGACTACGACAAAGACGGCAGTTACGTGCGCTCATGGGTGCCAGAGGTTAGCAACCTTGCGAAGCTCGAGAACGTGTTCCAGGCATGGACGGCTTCGGAAGAGGATCTGAAGGCAGCCGGACTCGCGGAAAACGTTATGGTAACAGATACAATCAAGCGCATCGAGTTCTCGGTCGACAGTAAGCCTCCCAAACCAGGAAAACGGCCCTTCTTCCGGCGCAGGGGACGGGGTGGAGGGAGTGGAGGAGGCCGCGGTGGTGGCCCGGAGAGCCCCGTGGGGAGCGATGGAGCGGCGGGTGCCTCCACCGCCGAGGGACGTGCTGAGGAACGCAGTATAAGCATCCCCACATCTCCCCGTTCTCCGGCCCGGGGAGGCGACGGAGGCAGCCAGAGACCGCAGCAGCCAATGTCTTATGCGCCCATCGTCGGCTCACCTCATGGGGGTGGGCCTTCGCATCGGGGAGCCCGTGGTGGTTCTCGCGGAGGTGGCGGTGGCTACCTCGGACAGCAACAGCGCGGCGGCTATCGAGGGACACAGCGCGGGTATTATCATGGCGTGGTGAGAGGCGGCGGTGGGTATCGCGGACCTGGCTTTCACGGAGCTGGGCGCGGCCACAGCCACGGTCCGTGGGACCCACAACTTCGTCAGGTCGATGGATAGGATCCATCGTCTGTGATGTTTGGGTTACCACAGAACACTTCACCCTCCGCCGGCTACCACATGCCTGCATCTCTTGTCCCAATTGTTGCTCCACTCCATGTCCCGTTCTTTGGTTACGGACTGCCTAACGCGGGCCCTAGGAATTCTAGACTGGACGTCCCTGGAGGTGACGGCGGGGACCGACGCGGGAGGAACGGGGAGAGCATTCGACAATGTCCAATGAACATGAGTATCTAGAGTAAATGACCAATACACAAATAGACATCCCACCATCGCCGGTTATAACCGGTCGTTGACTTGTCATTACTTCGTGCTCTCCACTACCTCTCTACGACCATGCCCTATCCCCCTCAGCCGCCTTCCCTTCCGCAAACTCCAACATATCATCCAAATCCAACACCCTATACGGCCTCAACTTCCATGCCAACCCAACCTCTTTCCTCCCGGGCGTCCGCACCGCCGTGCAAATCATATAATCCTCCCCCATAGCCCTCAAACTCATGTTCACATCATCCACCCTCCTCCCTTTAAACCACACCTCCTGGTTGCTGATCACCTGCGCCCCATACCGGTTCCCCTCCGCCTCCTCCTCCCGCGCCGGAACAGCCCACCCCGCCGTCGGCGCCACTGGCCGAAACCCCCGGAACTCCAGCTCCGACAACCACTCCGCTAGCAGCGCCTCCCCCGTAAGCTTCACGTAGGCCTCGCGCAGCGCCCAGAGCGCATAGAACGCGCGCAGCTTGGCGTCCATTACTGCTTCCGCGGAGGCGGAACCCCCTGCGGGCACCAGCCCGGGCACGCGCGAGAGGACTTCGTACTTGAGGTAGGATGTTTCTGCCGAGGAGAAGACGTCGGCGTGCATGTCGACGAAGCGCGGCCAGCCGTCGGTGAGGATGAGGGAGTGGTCGCGCGAGCGGCGCTCGGAGGTGCAGACTAGGTCGATGCCGACTTCGATGGGGAGGGGTGGGGAAGGGGAAGGGGGCGAGGGGATGGCGATGAGCGCGACGATGCCGGCTTGGTGGGTTACGTTGAAGGCGAGCGGGGAGAGGCCCGTGGAGGGGTCGATCCACGTGGGCTTGGTGCGCGCGTCGCGGGTGATGGCGGTGGCGTGCCAGGGGGTGGAGGGGCAGAGGTGGGCGATGGCGAGGTGCTTGATGAGGGAGGAGGCGAGCGACATCTTGGCGTCGCGTACGTGGTAGTACTTGAGCACCGCGGCGGCCTCGGAGGGCGGCAGGAGGGCCATGATGCGGAGTGCTTGGGGCTGGGAGGGGAGGTTAGTAAAAGTGGTGGTATGATGAGTAACAGGGGGAGTCGTACGTGGGTTTCGAGATGGCGGGTTTGAGTGGCTTCGGGCCACCATGCGCGCGTGTCGAAGATCCACTGGAGTATTGTTGGCTTTTCCATGGTGGCCATTTCATATCATGTCGATGCGATGGGCCGATTTTTGGAGGGTGGGTTTCATACATCGGCTCATAAGTTGGTGGTTGTAACGGGGTGAGATTCGGGATGAAACCGGGGCCGATCGTAAATCGGCTGAGGCTGACTCGGGTCTGTTGAGGGTACGTAGACTTGCAGCGTCTGGTCACTGGTATTTAAGGTTGACTCCAGACGGGTTCACGAGAGCTTTTTTTCTTTTTTTCTTCACCCCCTCCCTCTACCCATCAATTACCAGGGGGGGGGACCAGCATCCAACTCGGCATCAAGTCATTGTCTTCCGCCCAAATGACTTCGGGTGCGTTGCATGCCTGCCACTGCTGCACAACGCCCGATGCCAAGGCTGCCTCTGGTTACTTTCTCCGCTCCACCAATCCACCCGACTACGTCCCGTTCCGGCCCGAGCCCGCCGGGCCGGAGGTGTTGAGCACCGAGAAAGCCCATTGTGCGCCGCGCTCCGTCCTGGGACCACGACCATCATCATCACCGGCGATCAGTTGATTTCTTTTTTTTTAGCGTCACATCCACCACCAGTCCCAAGTTCGTCCCATGACGTCGAGCGCCCACTCGTTCCGCCCCTGGCCGTTCCTCCGTTCCGGCTCCGGCTCCGACTCCATTTGAGCCGTCGCAGCCGTGGGACGGAGATTTCGCCCCGGGAGCGTCGAGCAAGCTTCGCTCCGCCAGGCTCGTTTTCCCTGCTTGCTTTTCACCAACGTCTCTCTCCTCCCAGCCAAAGAGCAAACAACGGCCACACACAAAAGCAAGCACGGGTTCTACAAACCCGGCGTCAAACACTGCAAGAGCGACCCACCCCCGGAACCCCCTCCACAGCGCCGCAACGCGAAACTTAATCCCACCGGAATGGTCTTGAGCCTCAAACCCAATTAGTTCGATCTGAGGCGGTCGAGTTCGTTTCCGCCTTGCGCCATGGAGGCGTGCGGTTCCCGTTTGCTCTCTCGCCGTCTTACCACTCACTCCCTCCCCACGCCATGCCCGGACGCGCACCCACCCCGCCGAAATTCCTAACATCAAAAGTTCAGCCGCGCCTCAACTGCGAATGCGAAAGCTTGACATCAATCGCGAGCCTCGGGCCTCGGGCGCTACAGAACCCGATCGGAACCCGGCCAAAATAAGAGAGGGATACATCCCAGCGCAACAACCCAGCACCTGACAGACGCAATGACGGCGACCTCGGAAGCGTTGGCCCTTCCGCCGGAAGAGCCGCCGCCGCAACATCGCAGGCAGGCAGAGCCTGAGGCGATGCAGGGCCCGCTGGAGAGGAAGCCCGAGTTTTTCTGTTCGTGCTGGGTTTTGAGATCCCACCAACCTGATCAGCTTCCGGGGCATCAATGGTACCAAAAAATGAGGCCGAGAGAGAGATGAGTTTGATTCGATCGAGAGCAAAACCCCCAAGTCAGCCCCTCGTAACGCCGAGAGTGGGGCACCACCAGAGGCAAGCCCGAATCTATCCAGTGTTTACTTCACTTCAGAGATAGGTGCAAAGGACAATCTATGAAGAATGAAGAGAAGAACTACCCAGATTGCATGAAGAATCATCGGGGCCAGAAACTTTGGTCTTGCGCGTTGGAAACCCAGTAATTCAGATTGTCAAACAAGTTCTTTTCCACTGTCCTCAATACTTATGCATTTGGGCTTCTATAGCAGCCAACTCATAATTTGTGCCTGAAGCAACGACGACGTGAGATGATTTATCATGGAATTCCCCTTCCAATCGCCCAGAGTATTGGCAGTATGGTTCGTACTCCGCACTATCAAACTTATAAGTACCTACCCAGTTGTCCAAGAACGCATCAATTTCTAATCACCTGGTGCTCACCCTGTGATGTGAATATGCAGCAAGGAAGGGGAGGATGACGTTGGAAAGACAGGATTAGTTGATCACCATCACAGCATTAGCATCGTAACTACAGGGTTAATCACTATTGCCGTGAGCCCCGTGTCAGGGGAATTTCCACAGAGCTGCCTGGTGTGGATATCGTAAAACATGCCATTTCCTGCTATGAACTAAAAGGAAATCCCATATGCGATCCCGTTTCTACAAACGCCCCTCGAACGCCAGGCTATGCAAATCCATATTCCCTTCTAATCCTGCTTCAAAGCTCGGTGACGTGGTGCTGTGATGGAAAACAAGAAAACAGCGTAATCATCGCCTGCATCCTTCTCTTCATTCACCTTCTCAGTTATCCCTTGCGTGCTGTTTCCTTTCTCCGCATCAATTGTGGCCCGTGATTCGGTTTTCGTATTGCTCTTAGTCGAAGGATTGATTTCCTTCACCACCTCGCCGTCCGCATCTAATTCGACGACCACATCCTCGGTATCCAAGCTCCCATCTTCAGTATATTCCCACATATCCTTCAGCTCCCCTCGTACCAAGGCAGTAAGCCAGAGGGATCCTGTAACTCCAGGCACCAGATAGAGGAGTGCTGGCTGACCGTGATTGAACACGAGTACCATGGCTAATGTGACAAGCATCCCCAATGTATATCCAAAGATGGAGGCGTAAAAATAAGGCTTAGGAAAAGCTGTTGCCGCTCGGACTGACGTCGCCTCCAGGACTGGAAGGAGTCGCCCAAACTTGGTCGTCCAGAGGCGGTTGCCCCACTGGCTCTGAGGGTCAACGTAGGGTGCCTTGACTCGTCTGTACTTGGTCACCTTCGTGGTGTTTTCCGCATCGCCAGAGGCCATTTCTGTAGCCAACTCGACCGGCTCCATCTTCGTCTTCTTCTGATAGTAGCGATGCAGGTCGAACCGAAGCGCCAATCCCATGAGCAGCCCAGGGATTATTATGTCGCCCAGGCCGAGCATGCTGACCCCGGCAGAACCAGGGAAAACTAGCTTGATAGGGGCGTCGACTTTCTTGGCCACCGTGATCATGAAGGGGGTGTAGAAGACCATGACAATATCATAGAAGAAAAGACCGGCGAGAACCATCGAGCCAATGGCGAAGGAAGTAGGCGACATGATAGAGAACGCAGAATAGCTGAAAGCGGACCCCAGGAGGTTCGACAGCATATGCCAGGCCGTCATGTGGTAGGCGATGCTCACCAGGATGGCCAAAAAGAACCCAACCAGGCTGTTGAGTTTCAGGTTGAATTTGAACTGGAACAAACCATGCATTGCGAACCGGGTTGTCCACTCTTCGGCCAATAAATGTCGGATTTCCCACGCTGTGTGTAATGTGCGATCCGAAAACGAAACCGAGGCAAGGTAACCTGGAAAAGGAGCCTTGCTCGTCTCGCTGCTCTCGGTGCCATCTTTCTTGACTTGAACCTGGCGGCGGCGCTCTGAGTCGATACGGTAGATGTTGCCTTTGCGATCAGCCCATATGTCGGGGAATACGAAACTCGTAAGAATGATCAAAGCGTCTCCTAGAAGACGACCAAGACTTGCAACCGAGACAATGGAAAAGTAGACTCTGAGGATCTTGTTTAGAATGTTAGGGTCCTGAAGCCACTCGATAAGATAGTAAAGACCGATGAGTAGAGCCCCGGCCAGAACCGGAAGCATGATGGCGTCCGACGCAGCAAAGCCCTCGGTGAAGCGGTCATCCTTGGGCTTCTTTTTGCCCTTGGAGTGTGTCGGGGCGGCGGATGGTGGACGACGCAGGGAAGAGTGTGCGCCGAGCCAGATGATTGCCAAGGCGCTCAAGACCACTTGGGCCTCGACGAGAAGGAAGTCGCGCTTCAGGAACATAGAGAATATCAGCTCGTATGGTGACGTGTTTGTCAAGTTGAAGGGCGGATTCTCCACGGAGGCGTTTGTGCCTCCAGTTAAGGAGGCATTATCTCCGGAGGACATCGGGAAGGCGTTGTGACTGCAATAGAGACGACGGGAGCTTGAAGGAATACGAGTGAGCGGAAAGAAACGAAGCTCCGACGCTGATACTTAGCGGTTTCGGCGCAAAAGAGAGTGAAGTAATGGCCCGAGCAACGTGGCCTGGTTGTCTTCCAGACTCTGGAATAAACAAGAGAAGCTTGAATGAAGCTTGCTTTCAAACAACGTTGCATCAAACCAAGCCTTCGGACTTGACAGGGGTGCCATGCAGCTCCGCCAAGCTAGTGAAGATCCCCTGCAGTGACCCCCGCATTTCTTTGAAGCTTCAACGCGCTTGCGGTCGCATCTTTCGCTGGACCGGGCACTTTGCATCTTTTTTCTGCTCTGTGACTTCCATCTTACGTGTGAACAATCACTAGTGCGACATTCCATCGGTCTGCGACTCGACGCATCAGATACCATCTCATGGCTTCCGAACCAATGTCGGTTGGCAGCTCTGCCTTGGAACCGCCTGCCCCTCCAAGCGCGTCGAACGAGCCCAAGTATGGCGGTTATACACGCTTCGAGTTAGAGCTAGAGGTGTGACCGGCTTTGTTTCTCTGGCATCCCGATTTCTCCCTGTTCTAACACGATGCAGCTCGTCCAAGCTATGGGAAACCCCCAATACCTCAACCATCTTGCGTCGCGCAAACTGCTTTCCAATCCTGCCTTCATCGCATATCTCGACTATCTTCAATACTGGTCTCGACCCCCATATATCAAGTACCTTACATACCCAGGCCCCACCTTGAAGAACCTCCAGCTTCTGCAACAAGAGAGGTTCCGCCAGGATATTATCAGCCCCGACTTTGTCCAGGCGCTTGCTGTGGAGGGAATGAAGGCTGCCGTCGAGTGGCACAGGGAAGGAAGCTGAGGGCCAACCTTTGATGGAAGCATATGAATGGACGCGCAAGATCACCACCGCCTGCTTTGGGGGCTGCTCCGTACATTCAGACAACTCCCAAGTATTGGTTGTACAAGATCATGCATGTCGGCAGGCCCAGGGGGTCAGACAGCGGGATTGCAAAAGGAGATGCCCTCGTTAGAGCCTCCCGCATTCCCCTACCACTATAGCTGGTAGTTCTAGTCTATGACATGGCGCTGAAGCACCGGTCCAGCACCCAGTCGTCTAAATAAAGCCAAGCCCCAACACCTCGCAATGTGTGCAAAATCTCAACCCATACCGATACCGCCAACAACGCTCAGTTTTCTCTCCATCGGTTACCGCACGTCATGCACTGTCCAGTTGTCAGTACTTGCCCGCCCTCTTGGCTTCGAAACCAGTGAGAAATACCTTGTAGAAGAGCGTCATAGGCTCATCGGCACTACGAATCTGAACCTGAAAGAATGCGGCTTCACTGCCATCGCAATTGGATGCTGGACATTGCACCAGTTGCTTTTGTGCGTTGTCCCAAGCGCCCGGCCCTCCGAAGACGTCGTCTTTCTCCTTACGTGGGAAATTCTTGCGCGAGAAGATGGTTGTTTCGATCGGATGTTCATAGGGGCAGGTCCTGCACTCCAGGCGATTACCCCCAGTTTCCATGCGCGAGAGGATGAGGAGATTTGCGCAGTAGGGGCAGACTTGAATACTTGTTTAGCTTGGCTCATCTTGATGTTTGAGGGAAACTCACAAAGGATGGGCATGATGAATGATACGTGTGCTCCTTAAGACCGTAAACGGATAAGGCGGTAATTGCGATCGGTGCCGAGTTGAATATATTCTCACTGTTGAATGGCTGTGAACTACGACGACTTCGAAATCAGTCACCGAGGCCTCATGAAATCTTATCGTCGATATTTCTTAAGATGCGCTCGCCTCCTATTGGCTATAATTCCTACACCCTGGCGGAAGGCGCTGAAACTTGGGTTCCGAAACCCCGCCATTGAAGCAGATCACGGTGGTGGGATGAGAGCTCGAGAGTGGAGCCCCTGACAGGGCCCCACCATCTTGTGTCACTGCGGAACACTGCCACCTCCTTCGCGCTGGGGAGGCTCAGCTTTATCTCTCCAACATGTCGTGAACTTCACGTAGCAAGCAACAGATTGCCGCGCGGCTGCCAGATTTGATCTTTTTGGATTCTCATCCATACACTACCAGAAACTTTTTCAAGGCCCCCGACCAAAGACAGACCCCTCCACAACCCGCGACTCGTTTGCTTCCCTGAAAAAGCGGGTATCTACCCCTCCTCAGCAGTTCTCCACGCGCGCCCTCCTCCCCACCCCCCACCCCCCAGTACAGTCAGTCCAACACCATGGCCACACGAGAAGAAGAACACGACGTTCGTCGCTCTCTCCCCCCAAAGCACATCCCCAGCTGACCCCGCATCCAGGGCGCCACGCCAGGCGAGCAGCTCATCGAAGCCTGCCGGCGCAACAATACAGACCTCCTCACCGAAGTACTCGCGGACAAGTCCGACGAGGAAATTGCGCAGCTTCTCAACACCACCACAACCGTAATGGGAAACCACTTATACCACGAAGCAGCATCGCGCGGCCACTACGAGGTGATCGACGCCCTGCTCGACCAGCCCGGCTTCGAGTGCGACCCCGTCAACCGTGTAGAGCGCGACACGCCTCTGCACTCAGCAATCCGATGGATCAACTCCGAGCCGGCCGAGCAGCGCGAGTATGGCAACTCACTGGTGGAGATGATGCTCGAGGCAGGGTCGAACCCGCGGGTCAAGAACAAGGGCGGGCTGACGGCGCTACAGCTGGTGGACCCACGGAACACCGGACTGCGGGAACTGATCCAGAAGCACGAGTACGCGAGCTTGAACGCGGGAGATTTCGTCAGCGCCGACGAGGTGTCAGTGTCAAAGAGTGGAGATGCCATGCTGCATCTACAGTTGCACGGGCAGGAGCAGCAGGATGATAATGACGATGCTGAGTTCAGCGGAAGCGACGAGGATGAGAGGGCCGAATTTGAGAGGAGACGTAGGGCGAAGAGGAGTTGAATTGGGCAAACCGAGAGCGCTGAGGGGCCCAAGAGTGGGTCCAGATACGAGAAACATTCGGGCTGACGTGGGCATGAAGGACAGCGGGCGCTGGTGCGTTTTACGATGAGCGGGCCTGATTGAAATATCCCATCGACAGTTTCGACTTGGTGACGATACACTAGAGGAGACCTACACTGCCAGGAGGGTAATAAGCCATTTTTCATGAACGCCGGCTTTTACACGCGCGGCTCAAGGCCAGAACCTGGTGCGAAGTTGCAGTCTAGAGATGATATTGAGTTGTAGGGTATCAAAACGGTCATAAGGGAACTCTAGCCAAAGGAAACATCCACCGTTGGAGGGTATCAGGCCTGCAGGCCTGCAGGCGCTGCATTCTTCCGAAGAACAAGCCAAACACTCGCTTATAGGGGTACCTCGTAACCCAATCCTCCATTCCCAGTCCTCATACCGTGTCCCCCATGTTTACATCATATCAAGCCAAAACCAGCACAACGGCCGCCCACATTGCCACCAACCCCCGTAGAGTGACCGACCGAAACATCGCCGCACCGCTCGGCCGCCCTGATTCAATATACGTCTTATTCGTGACGGCAGCGAGCATCTCCTGGGTGACTCTGCCGCCGGACGCGAGAGCACGAAGCTCCGTGCCTAGTATCTGGAGGATGTTTGTGCTGCGACCCTGGGGGCAAAATACGACCTCCCAACCACCGCCGGCGGGGATGATGAAGGTGCTGGTTTGGTCATCGAAGGCGTAGCTGTAAGCATCCGGACACACCATCTTGGCTTGTGCGCTGTAGAGGCTAGGGCGGCAGATATTTGGATCATTGTATCTCCCCGTGCAGCAATCCTGGGGGTCATTGGTTGACGAACAGGCCGAGAGGCACGGATCGAAAATCGGGCGTTGGATGTTGTCATCCGGGTACGGGTAGATTCCGTCACCTGGCTTGGAAGGGGGGAATTTCTGTAGATCCCAAGGGCACCAACTGGCGACTCTCTCGTTTGTCTGAGCCGCTTCGTACGGCATAGGGTACGAGTCGTTAGTGTAGGCGAGACCGGACCTAGCGGGCATGCCTAGATACCCAGATGATGCGATACACGCGCAGTTGGTCAGATTGGGTGGGATAAACGTCGTATTTTTGGCTGGGATATAAACGACCCCTAAGGGAAGATTGTATCCGTCGACGAGCGATATATCGTAGAATGTCTGCTTGCCGTCCACTCCACCGATGAGGTTGAACTCAGCCAACGTTGTTGGGACTTGGCCCTGTGCGGAAAAGCTAAGGTCAGAGCAAATACATAAAGACATGACAGGGGACGTACTGTGAACTGGCAATCCAGTCTGCCGAAACAGTCTCCAGTTGTACAAGCAGCACCGTTTCCATTCACGCCGTTGAGGTTGCTTGGGCCCGTACCCTCATCATTGAACGAACAGTTCGTCCGTCCCCATACCCTGCCTTGCCAATCCGGACTGACGAACATCCTCCTCGAGCTCCTAGACTCAAGCACGAAGCCACCGGTACCCGGCCCCATGCCATTCTGGGTACCGATGCCAGGCCATATGGTCTCGGGACAGGCGTTTGTGACCACAAGTGGAATAGGCCTCTGATCTGTGCTGTTCATTGTGATATTCTTCCAGGGCAATGAAGGTGACGAAGTTCTCCACGGCAAGGGAGGTAAAGAAGCCATGGCGGTGCCGAATCTGGCGAGGCAGAGGATATATACAGCCGTAGCAAGCGGTCGGGTTTCCGTGAATATGGTGCACCTCCAGGGTCTTGCCTCACCCGTTAGCATTCTCTTCAAGTGGCGAACTCTGCTCTCTGTCAGATCCAGGTTCCTCTCAAGAATGCCTCGCATCCACAAGGCTAAAACTGTGCCCGCTTGGAGCTCGGCCACTAAACAGCAACGGAGGTTGCTTGGACGAGCGGTGTATCGGTCGCTCAGAAAACCGTCCGGGTGCGCTTGCCGTGTAAACAATTTATGCGGAGTTTTAGGGATAGAAATACCAAGATTCTAGGCGATAGAAAATGATATGATTGAAGACTAGTAGTAGGATGGCGATATAGCCGGGGGAGACGAGGTAAACAAGATGAACAAGGAAGAACATGCGAAGCCATCTTAGCGTTGGTCGGCGCCTGGCGACCCAATAACTGGACCCAGATCTCTGGTGCCGAGTTCAGCCTTCACCCTGGAGGCAAGAGGGACGCGCGAAGCGATTCGTTGGGGTTTCAAATCAAGAAAGTGGGAAGTGGGAATGAAGTTGGATAGCGGCGATGACGCAGGAACGATCGCCAGGCACTGCCACAATGACAACAAACCCCACCGACCCCCCATCCCCATTCTGGAATTGGCTTTGATCCCGTTTCATTCCTGAGATGAGGTGAAAGGACTGCCAAACAAATCGTCCAAATAAAGTTACTGTTACTAGGCTTGTACTAGTGACAAAGCTAGGGAGCTCCCGAAAGTAAGTTGATAATGGGTCCGACTCCATGCCTTGACCTTGCCACAACTACTCACAACAACGCCATTTGGTCGACCGCAATAGTCCAAAGCAACCGTTTGTTATCTATCAGTCCCAAGGTGCCTAGCTTGACAAAGTAATATGCTCCCTTCTCGCCCATAGCTCTTCTCCCTAGCCAAGCCCGACCTCCTCCCAAGTATCGGGATGGCATGATGTCTTTTGACTGTTGCACACCCCCCCGCCTTCACATCCAAACATATCTCGGCCCTCCCAGGCCGTCTCGGCAATCCCACTGGCAGACCAAGCCCCGCAAAACACATTCATACGGTTGCGTAATCAAGAGGTATCATTAGAGATCCGATGCAGTGGAAATTTAAAAGGAAATCAACAACTCCGCCAAACATCGCTTTCGTCTTTATCTGAATCTTGCGCGGCACCGGCCCATAACCTCGCCCTGGCAGACCAGCTCAGCGCTGAACTCGGAGCCGTCCAACGTCAAGTAGATGTCGAAGTACACACGATAAAATGTGCCTTGTGGTGTGTCCATGCGTTCAAAATCCTTCTCAAGGTTCTTGCGTGACAGGTCCGAAGTGAGCGTAACAACTTCCTTGATTCCTGTTGGCTTGTTAGTGACATCCCAGTAGACAGGTGCATACAGAACTTACTGGGATCCTTCGTATACTCAGGGCAGACGTCGTCGTCGCAGGCATAGAGGATATCCTCGTACATGAGAGTGGCACCGGGGGCGACTTGGCGGAAGAACGAAACCTTCACGGGTTCGCCAATCTTCACCTTTTGGCCCTTCTGGACAAATATCTGGCGGGTGAACTTGCAGCGGTCCTTGCCGTCGAGCGAGGGCACGCGGTATGCCTCAGGGTGGTAGCCCTCCTTGAAAGGCTGGAGCGTGGCCATGAGGTAGTGGCGACGGGCAACACGATGAGTGATTACTCTTTCTGTGATACCAGCTGTGACAGCGCCCTTGACGATGGCGGCGACCGAGTCCATGGGCCGGACAACCTTGGATTGGAACTGTGGCGGAACGTGGAGCTTGATCTGTTGGAAGAGATACTCGGATGCGCCAAATCCACCTACTACCAGGATGTTTTGGAGCGTGCGATTTTGCGCCTGGATAGCGATGATTTGATTCCGGACAAGCTCCAAGATACGGTTGACCACTGGCTCGAAACACTGCAGGATCTCCTCGTTGGTGAAGGTCATGTATCCCTCCTCGATGCCAGCCTCAGGGAACTCGGCCTCAATACCAACATCAACAGCCCATTTTTGACCGTTGTTCCGGAAATCAGCCTTGATTCTGTTCTCGAAATCCATGATGCACTTGGCGTAAACACGACCGGCGGTCTTGGATCCATCCGGCAGCTTCATTTTCCGGATCTTTGTTCGAAGAATGTTACTGAAGTTTCTGTTGAGCGCAGTCGAACCACACGAGTCGCCAGAACCCGCCGTGCACTCGGCTACTGTGAACGGGCTCTCATCCTCGACTTCGTAGGCGATAAGATCGACAGTACCACCGCCGCAATCGACGATGAGCACAGCGTCGTGGACCTTCAGATTCAGGAGACCCGTCTTCGAACAGAACAGCGCTGCGGCTTCAGGTTCGCTGACCAGCGTCAAGCGGTTGTCATTCTCATCGCGGAGGAAACCGGCCTGGATGGCAGCGGCTCTGGTAGCAGCCTTTCCGGCGTCGTTCCAGATAGCGGGCACGGTAAGGTAGTATCGGATATTTCTCTCTTCGCGGTTGAACACTTCACCTAGGGTCTTCTGGAGGGCTGCCCGCATGGCCTGGCGGAGCTTGAAGAGGTAGTCAGCGGCCACGTCGATCTCCGACTTTCCTGGCGGCAAGGGCGGCAGGTTGATTGGGTCGATGTAAGTGTTTCCAGATAGCATCAACTGGAGCTTAAACCATTCCACCTTTTGCACACCTGGCTTGGGGTACCCGGTGGGCGCTAGAGCATCAGCGATGTCAGGACCCCAGCCAACGACCTTTTGGTACTGATCGTAGTACAGCACAGTCGGAATCTGGAATGGTAAATTAGCACTTCAACTCACAATCGTACCCGAGGCACAATTCCACGTACTTTTTGCTTCGTATATGAGCCCGCGCCCGGCCATTCGGTGATAATATCTTCCTTGGCCTCGTTGTTTGTGGCGAAGGCAAAAGCCACACCGGAGAACGTAGTACCCTAGTGATGAAGCGCAGGTCAGCAAACTGCGCCAGAAGTAGGTGGTGGGAAAGGAAAGCGGTAAACGCACGAAATCGATCCCGACGATCAGCTGTGCCTTGCTCCGACTGTTGCCCTCGACCTCGGCGGCAGAGTTGCGAGAATAGGGAGCACCACCCGGTCCTGCAGGCTGAGGCGGCGGGGGAGGATACCCGGCGCCGCCGCCGTATCCTGGAGGACCGCCCTGGGGAGGAGGGGGCCCGCCCATGACGGGTGGGGGGTATCCGGCGGGAGGGCCGCCGGTGTTGATGGGCGGAGGACCACCGACCATTTGCGACGGCGGGGTGCGAGCTGGGCCTTGGTTCAAAGGGCTGGTGCGACCGACGGGGCCGGGAGGACCTGGCGGGTAGTTGGCCGAAGAGTAGCTGGGCGGTCGGGGACCAGCGCCTGGGTGGTTCATTTGGAGGCTCTGTCGCGAGGATGTGGAAGCAATCGAGGGGGCTGGACCTGGGTGGGAGGGGAACAGCGGCGGTATTTGAGGGGCACCAGCAAGTGGCGGGGTCCGGGTCTGTGGCAGGTCGGGACTTTGGATGCTGGCCGTCGATTTTCGCTTACCGAAGCCAAAGCCTTTCAGGCGAGAGTTGATCGAGCTCATTAAGAGAAAGAATCCGAGGAAAGGGGGGGAAGGGGACCTAAGAGGGAGCAGCGGCAAAGAGAGAGGAGGAGCTGAATTCGGGGCCTAGGGGCGGGCGGGAAAATTGGGTAGGACTAAGGTACGGTCAGGTCAGGTCGCAGCAGCGGGCTTGTCACCGGTTGGGACGAGACTCCGGTCAAGGGAGGTGGAGGGGCGCTAGATGAGGAGGTGCTAGGCGCCGCTGAGGTGGGCGACCTGAGGCGGGGGCGGTGGGTTGGCAGTTGCAGCGCGCGGGTGCTGACTTCCTGCTCGGTTGGGACTCTAGGAACAGGCGGGTGGAGGTCTTCATTCCAGGACGAAGACGGGGGCAAGGACAAGGAAGGGAAGGGAACGGCGGGGGTCGAAAGCGGGTTGACCGTGGCTGATTTGCAATTGCGCACCGAACATCACACAGCTGACTGCGCGCTAGCGAAGCTTGGGTGTAAGGCTGAGCGTGATGGCTTTGGTGGTGCTTCCATTGCGCACGGCGCGGGGGAGGGGAAACCTGGAATCTCCATGCCCCTCCAACCCCCCAGCTCTTGGTGTCTAGTTTTCGATAAGGGAATTTGATGAAACCTCAAAACTAAAACCTGGAGCCCTGGAATTCCCAGGCCAGCAATCTGTGGAGATCATTACGGCCAGCTATCTCACGTTCCCCATTAACAATGTTGCGGCTGCGGTGCCCAATTCTCGGGGAGGTAGGAGCAAATGAGGCATTGACTTTCGGGTGTGCATGGAGCCGGACGGGACATCGAGAGCAGAGCCCAATGCCTTCAAATGGCTATCTGCACTAGGCGTGCTGACAGCATCTTACGACCCAAGCTCAGACCCTCGCTTTTGTCCCACCGGACCGGGCCTGTTCCACAATTGTCTGGACGAACGGCAGGGGAATCGCCATCTTCAACATAGACCACAGCATAGGCGCCTGGTCTCCCGGTCGCACAACCGATTGCATGTTCGAGCAAGAGCTAGAGGATGGGCGATATTCCGCCCACACACATCGGTATGCAATTGGGGATCGTTAAATCAAACATTCGGGATACTGTTGCCGTATCCGTATTCCTTGTTACCGGGCCAGTGCAGACACCCACCACAAGCCCGGCGGCAACACACCATCAGTGGCAGCCCAAAACCGAAACCCACAGCCTGGTAGCGTTATCTCACACACCTACGGCGCGGGGGCTACCTAGCCGCTGGCACCCTTCACCCAATGCCTTTCTGCGGAGGAACTGTTCACGATGCGATGATGTCGTTTTTTTATAGCCACCTCGATGACAGCCACCTCAGATACGTACCTTTGATTCCTGTCTGATCACGGAGATTTACCGAGGAACCTAGAACTGCAGCAACGTTATTGAAACCTCAAGTCCAGCAGAGTCCGAAAGTAGTGTGCCGACGAACAGTGCTCTTGGGGGCTCCAAATCGAGGTCGCCGGTTCAGCATGGAATCAGAGGAGCCACCCAGCGGCCTCTCGATGCCTGAAGCGAATAGGGAACCATCGGAAAGGTGCCTGAGCTACGGATCCGTAGCCCAAAATGGAAAGGACTGAGCCCAGCGGGCCTAGGACCTCGTAGGACTTCGACGCGGCTCTTTGGTTGTTCTTGGAACGTGGCTGTGCCTTCGTCGTGCTGTGCCGCTGTGCCTCCTTCTCCGCTTTGTTACAGCCAATTGGAAGCGCGTCCCACAAGTGACGTTCTTGAATTGGCGAGCTCCCGCAGCTCAGCCGCAACATCGCAAGACATTCCTCTAGCGCGATCTGGTCCAAGACATTTATGTTTCATGCTCTTCTCTATTCTCCCTTGTCATGATGCTATTGCGACCACTGAGTTTCTGCGAAAAAGAGCTGTGCCTGAAAACCATGGGAATCATGGCTCTCGAGCTCATCCGATCCATCCACTCAGAAATCTCTCCGATCCAAACATCCGGCGACATTTGCTTCATTCGAACCATCGCATTATCCCACAGCACCCCCTTCTCCCATCACATTTTCTCATGAGCTAGTCTCTCACAAGAAAGGAGCATGGTGTTCGTTTTTCTTTCTTTGGCGGATCTTGTCTCCTATGACTTGCAGGCTGACCTTAGCCTACAACCCCCGAGCATGACAACATCTATCCGTTTGCGCCCAAGTGGAGAGCTTGCTGTTTCTCCTTCCTGAGAAAACACCGGCCTCACCTGGTAGGGTGATGAGAATGGTAAACGTAGAGTACAACTCTACGTGCCCTCCCTGGTCTTTTGATCTCAGTCTTAACTAGGTATGCTTGGCCAGTTGTAGAGCCAGAATCAGCACCAGCAGGAAAACCGCAGCGCTGACGCCCACAGGCCAGTGCCTTATCAGCTCGAAGTTTGGGTTGAACACACCCAATGCATTGCTCTACACTACGAACCCGGCCCCGTATATTTCTCAGCCGTCGGGCCTTCTCCCCCTCTATGCTATGCTTTATCCATCCAAGCTAACATTGAAACTTGCGATACATGTAGTATCATGGTACTACGGAATGCATCGTTTTCCTCAATCCAACAGGCTTCATGGCAGGCGAGTTGCTTTCCTGACCTCAACTGTCTGCGTTTCGGCCTCAGCTTTCGACCTGTTCCTCACCGAAATAAACACAGGCTTTTGCTTGATGTCAAAGTTGGCTTCCCTATTCCTGTCCGAGATTCTATCATCCCACATGTGCGTTGGAAAACGCAACTCTGCAGATCCATGATTGAACTCTTATGTGCGATCCGTATAAGTCGTAAAACAAAACAGAAAACCAGGGACATGATGAGTGCGCTAATCTTCTCCCCTGGCCCAAAAGAGCTGGCTTGGCTGCTGACTGCAGTTCTTCCTCGCACCCGATTGACTGGGCAACTCTAAGTTAGATTGCAGGATGACAATCACAGCTCTTTTCGGCCCCCCTGGCATATCCCTGATGTTGCGGACGGCGGGCCGCGCCGCCTCATAAAATGGTTGACAACCGCTTCCCTCTGGGTCAGCGGTTTAGGCGTCCTTCGCCAACGCGCAGGAGATCGACGAAGGCATCGTCAATGGACGGTCAGCGGGCTGGTACGTCGCATAGCCAGCGGGCGTTTATACCGATGCATCCATTGGAACACAGCGCGCCGGAGGTTGTTCAGCATCACGTTCACGAGAAGTTTCAGTCGCCTCCTCCTTCACGACATGGCTCGATTTATCCCCAGCAGCAAGGGCCATATTTCGCATCTCCCGAGTTCGAAGCAGTGCCTCCGCAATATCCAGGCACGTCGTCAGTTCCCTACCTGGGTGCACTTGTGGCCCCTCCAATAGACGACAAGCATCATGAAAGCGAGAAACTCTGCGGAATCAAGAGAGGGTTATTTCTCTTACTTCTCGCCCTTGGAGGCCTGCTTCTTCTCGCCATTGCCATCGGGGTAGGAGTTGGCGTGGGGCTCTCAAGTCACAACAAAACCGCAGCGAATGCTACTACGTGAGTCTCCCCGCCTCAGGCCTTGTAATTCTAACCGCTGACGGGATCAGGACATCTTCCCCCTCATCTGATCTCGTGACAACCTCATCTGGTCTCGCAGCCACTTCAACAAAGTCTGCACCCAGCTCAATAGCCACGGGGAACTCGTGTCTCGAATTAGACAACACACAATCTTCGGCTTCTAATGGCAAGACGTTTCTTCAGCTGTGTGGCGTTGACTATTCCGGGGTGAATGAAGCTACCGACATCGGCAATTTGAAGGCCAGCTCCTTCGAAGCATGCATTGAACAATGCGCCGAGGAGCCAGAGTGTACAGGAGCAGGGTGGGGACCCGAAGGCAACAACGCACAGTACAGAGGGATCTGCTGGATGAAGAAGGATTTGAAGAGGTCACATATTGCCAACGACGAGTGGCGGTTTGCCGTACTTCTTGCTAGCGCGACGACAAATGGGTCGATAAAAGCATCTACTTCGTCAGCGGTAGTATCGAAAACAACATAGAGATGAGCCGGGCAGTTCAACAAGTTTCACAGTTCAGGCCCAGGTCGCAAACTCGGCACCAAAACACGCAGTTATCTCGGGGTGAGGCTCACAGAACGACCTTGCTAGAGGGCTCGAGATGAGACTCTATCGATTGCGGCTGTTCCTGGTTATTTCTTGACTTGTATTTTTTCACCTTTTTATTCTGTTATATACCCTATACCCCCTTTCTCGCATTCTGAGAGCAGTCTGAAACTAGAAGCGCACAGACACAGTGCATTCGAAGCTGAAGGTCGTGATGAAGTTCCCATGCCATTCGACTGTTTCAGCAAATGTCAGACCTCCAACTGACGTGTATCAATGGCTACTATGGTTTCCACTGAACTAAAGGTCGTTTACCATTCCTTAGGTCCCAAAGCGCCGAAGCCACACCCCCCAAACAGCCACGATCTTAGAACTCACGGCTGGGCCCGAATGGCATCGAGTTGTATCAACAAGTGCCGTTGCGATTGACCTATAAAGGGCCTAGCCACCCTTTTGCTATTCCCCGGGAATTTCGCGGTTAGAATTAAACCGGGTTTTTTGCTGCTCTCCCGTTATCCCTGGGTTTCCATCCCGCCTAGAAAAGAAATTGCACTATAATTACATTACCGAATGACCATGTCGCATTGTGGCATCCAAGTATGACCGATTTTCAAGAGAACATTTAAAAGAAGGGGATGAAGGTCGCAACAATTGCATTCATTTTTGAGAAGCATCTCCACCACCTCCTCCTCTTCATCGCCCCCCGATCGAGACCCGCCAGCTTCTTGCATTGGCGCCTCCAAAGGAAGCAAAGTGTATGCCCCTATACCAATCCCGGACTGGTCACTTGACGCTTGGTTGACCGCTGTCCACCGCTTCAACCCCCGCCAGAAACGACATCGAAACGTTCAAAACTCCTCGTCTGTCCCTCGGGTCTCGACACTTGACACCGCCTCCTCTTCCATTACGATAGGAGTTGAGAAGCTCTCTTTCCGGGCGCCTGCCTACCTTATATCCATTCGTCTCGCATTTCCTGGTGTCTGGCATTGCATATATTCACTCGTCGGCCATTTGTTGAGTTTTCTTCATCTTGCAAGCTGTAAGCGCCACGATACGCTGACTGGGCGCCTGCATCCCGACAAACGACGTCAACATCGACACATCCAGTCTATTGCCGTTCCACAAAGCTCGGTGTGCCCCAAGGGGACTCCCGTATCGAGACTCGGGGAAGCCAAGGATCGCACCACAGAACCCAGTTTTCGAATGCGTGCTTGACTCGAGAACAAGGATTTCGCCCAGCTCTCCTCGACAGGATCGATGTCATCGACAACCCCACACTTCATCCCCAGGGCCTGACTTTCCAACCATCCGTCTCGGCGTTTTCGCGGCGACCACTAGGACTTCACTGCGCGATTTCGTCTCATCGCTTTGGTCTTCTTGGCGATCTAATTTGAAGCTGCTTTTCTCGCATCCTACAACGGGCCTCGCAACCCGCCAGGAGCCCTACCTTCATGGGTCTTCGCTTCCAAGATCCGCGCCGTTTCCACCTTGTTGAGCAGTGAGAAGAACCGAGTGTACCCCGCGTGCAGCCCGTTGCCTCCCCAGGCCAATAAACAGCGGGCCCAAGCGAGAGTCCCCGCCAGCGTCGCGTGTGTTTTCGAGCCGACAAAACGACGTCCCCAAGGTCTGTAGGCGCCCCGCGGCGCGCGATTAACGGCCCCGAGGGGGGTCAAAATCGCAATGCCGACTCCGGAAGCTTCAACGGCAGCTCAGATGGCAAGCTGGTCTCGAAGTCGTCACCAAACCTGGTCCATGTTTTCTCCGTGGCCCTCTTAATAATTGTTTTCGTGAGTGTCTCCAATGGAAGTCGCGTCTCAAACCTAAAGCCAATTGACCAAGGGCTGCCGGCTGAGTGACCCCGCTCCTGCGCCGGCTTGGCCCCTCACCCCCTTCACTCAGTCCCATATTCAAGGCATCACCTGTCCACCAACACCAACACCACCACCACACCCGTTCTTATAACTAACCATTCAATCCGACCCCAGATCCTCCAATTTTTCTCCGGAGCTAGATTTTATCATTTTGATATCCTTCCCGTTACCTATTCCCCACCCGCCCTGACTAGCCACCACAAGTCTCCGGTCTGCGAAAACCCGATACCATTTCCCACCACCGCTCCCACCTCGAGACCCCTCGCAATGGCGCTTGAAGCCGAGACGGCGGCCATCGTCGCGAAGTTTGACTACACCGACGACGATGTCAATAAAGCAGTCAAAGAATTCCTGCGCCAGTTGGGTAGGTACATCGGGAGCGATGACTGGCTGTCAGACCACTAATTCGTTGTCCAGGCGAGGGATTGGAGAAAGACGGAACCAGCCTGAGCCAGATTCCCACATACGTGACGGCAGTGCCCAACGGCACTGAGAAGGTTAGCAGTTGTGCCTACCTCTACTCGCTGTTTATCGCCTCTGGTGTCTAACTCGTTTCCAACAGGGGTTGTACATGGCCGTGGACCTCGGCGGGACCAACTTGCGTGTTTGCTCCATCCTACTCAACGGCGACACTACCTTCAACCTAACATACAGCAAAGTCGCAATTCCTAAAGAGCTTATGGTAGCGAAGACCGCGGAAGAGCTCTTCGCATTCCTTGCGGAGCAGATCAAGAATTTCCTTCAAACTCACCACGAGGACCACTTCGAGAGGTACGTAAGACGGCGGCTGACGGCAAGTTCACCGGAAGGCTTTATGGACGAGAATGTCTTTCGCCTGGGATTTACCTTCAGCTTCCCAGTACAGCAACTCGGGATCAACAAGGGCACCCTCATTCGGTGGACGAAGGGATTCGACATCCCTGACGCAATCGGCAAGGATGTGTGTGCCCTTCTCCAGTCAGAGATCGACAAGCTGCATCTCCCTATCAGGGTGGCTGCTCTTGTCAACGACACTGTGGGAACGCTTATGGCTCGTTCGTATTCCTCTCCTGGCAAGACTGGCGCCGTGCTCGGTGCCATCTTCGGCACCGGAACGAACGGAGCTTATGTTGAGAAGCTGGCCAATGTCAAAAAGCCCATGTCGGGCGAATATGACAAATCCACGGGCGACATGGTGATCAATACCGAATGGGGCTCCTTCGATAACCAGCTCAACGTTCTGCCCAGCACAACGTGGGATATCGCGCTGGACAAGGACAGCGTAAACCCTGGCATCCAAATGTACGAGAAGCGGGTTTCTGGCATGTTCCTTGGCGAGATCCTTCGACTTGCACTGTTGGACCTGGTGAGAAACGACAAAGTGTCATTCCTTAGGGACGAGAACTCTAGCTCCAACGACTGGAAGTCGACCACCACTATCGCGCCAGAATCCAGCATCTACAAGCAATGGGGAATTGACACTGCTATCATGTCAGTTGCTGCGGCCGACAATACCCCGGAATTGTCGACCTTGCGACAAGAACTCGATTCAAACTTACACGTCTACTCGCCGGCAATTGACGATGCTCAAGCTTTCAAGGCTATCGCGGGCGCCATTGCCCGTCGATCCGCGCGACTATCTGCTGTCGCCATTGCTGCCATTGTTCTGCAAACTGGTGGGCTGAGCGATGCCTCGGAAGACGAGCCCATTGATATTGGTGTCGATGGGAGTCTTGTTGAGCACTACCCCTACTTCCGGGACATGATTTACGAAGCGTTGCGTGTCATTGATGGAGTTGGCGAGGAAGGTGCAAAACGCATTCGCATCGGTATAGCGAAAGATGGATCTGGTGTCGGAGCAGCACTTATCGCCCTCGTTGCTGCCGGGATGGAGAAAAGCAAAACAACGGAGGAAGCCATTGGTGAGCTTCGGTCTTCGGCGAAGTCGCAGCAGCTCACTGCCGCCCCTGAAGACCCTCAATCGGCGACTAGCTGAGAAAATTGCTAGGGTGTTGTGCCAATCTGTGACGAGTAGGGAAAATGGGGTTCTCGCCTGATATGGCTGGCTGACAAGTGGTGGTGCGAGGCAATCTCGGCGAGTCTGGTGCAAAGGGTTCCCCCTACCGCCAGTTACAGTTCCTGATGTGGTGTTGGGAAGTGCGCTAGCTATTCTTCCTATGAGTTGACTACTGTTGACGGGTACTCCTTGTTATTCAACAGAGTAAAATGAATTACGATACGGTAGCCTGTGCCCGAAAACATGCTGGCGAATCACAAGTGAAAGTCTTACTCGACGACCACATTGACCTCGGTTGCTCCAAGATCTAAGCTGTTCATGAGGGTCACTGTAACAAGCCCCACCCGTGAACAATAATATATTCGCGCCATTCTATCCCTTATAGCTGCCTTTGTCTATTCATTCATATATCATCTAACTCTCATAATCATGTGTGCTTGAGCCACACACTACGTAAATCCACTTAGAGCTGTGGCCTGGGTCAGAAAACATCACACCGAGCGAGCACCGGATGCAGCCCCAGTTCGTTGGAGTGATGCGAAGGGCACCTTAGCTACCAAACGCGGCGGATGGGTAAGCCCGTTCCTTCTTCTTGCGAACCGCGGAGCTGCTTCGCGAGCTGGCGGAAGACCCTGGTGCGCTGGAGGGCGGTAGGAGCTGGCTTCTACCAGGCCCCGCTCCACCGCCAACTACCATGTCGGCGGGTAGGTCGTTCCACTCAGTCTCCGGGCGGGCGTTCTGAAAGGACAGAGATGAGGCGGACGACGACGGGGTTGCTGACGGCCGGGAGGGAGGTGGCGCCGTCGATGAGGGCTCTGAGATGGGGCGTAAGTTGACAGCTGCCGCGACGGTACCACCATTCACCCCTGGGATCTTAGCTGAGGCTTCGGTAGACAGAGGTGAAGATGACGGCCACTGCCACTGGGCCGGAGCCAGAGGAGGGGGAGGAGGAGCTCCGGGACCAATTTCTCGCCGGATGATCCACGCCGTGCCGGGCCGTAGCTTGAAGTAATAACCCCGCACCGGCTCGGGGCCGTCGCGCCGGAAGCCCCGCGCCTCGTACCACTTCAGTCCTTCGGCATTCTCTGTCCATACGTGTGCGTAGACGGTGCGGACGTCGATGCTCGAGCCTGCTGCGGGCAGGAGGGCGGCGCTCGCGATGATGTGCTCAAGCGCTGCCGCGGCGAGCCCTTGCGAGCGGTACGGAGACAGCAAGGCAAGCGACTGGATGTAGATGGCATAGTAAGGGGTGTTGGGCGGGGTGAGAAGCTTGTTGCGAGAATCCAGCTGGGCGGGTCGCGGCTGGCCTGTCAGTCCGAGGAGTGGGTTGGGGTCGAGCCGACAGACTATGCCGCCGACGACCTTGGGCCTGGTTGATGCGTCATCCTGCCAGAGGATGGCGCGCGAGAAGAAGCCAGAGGCAAGCGGGTCGAGAGCTTTTTGGTAGAAGGAATCCGGGTAGCTGACGGGGAGGAGCAACGAGTTGATGCGGCGCAAGGCCGCGATGTGGTCGGCGTCCACCGGAGCGATCGAGGCTTGCGAGGGTAGGGAAGGCGGTGTCGCGAGGGTTGGAAAGTTGGTGGGAACGATGTCTACCTGCGGTTGCTGCTCTTCTGGCGGCACCGGCGGCGATTGTAAAGCTGTTTGGTTCGTGTCACCGCCCGTGAGGGATGGCGGGGCAGCGTACTTTGGCTGCTGCCGTGGTTGGAAGAATGATCGGATCGAAGGCTGTTGCGCCATCGTTTTGCTTGAGCTGTCTCTTTGGCTACCACCGCCTAGGCGAAGAGCAAGGCACTGTCTGTCTATAGTGATGCCCTCGCTTATGGAACAACCGAGGGCGGTAGGCAGGCGGGTGATATGTCAGGGAAGGCCGCTAAATATTCAAGATTTGAATATTGTAGCGTTTCAATATAGCCCCGCAGTTGTCGATATTTCCTAATATCCCTACCGGTCGTTGGTGGTGGGGGACAATGCACTCCACAAATCCGAACGAATGGAAGGGTGACCCTCGGAGGCTGAGCGGTTCGCGGTGAGGTTCCCGTCCTATACGTTGAGTTGGTGGTCAGGGCAGCAGAGAAAGACTATGAGCCACGGGTGTGTGAGGTGATTGCAAGTTGTGAACAGTCTGGCGGAATCAGTAAGGATCCATGAAATCTAGCCAACTTGGGCGTCATGGAAGTTGAACGGGAGGTCACCTGAAAGGCCCAAAGGAAGAATGGGGAGTCCGCCAAAGGGCATATTCAGTGCTCGGTTGCAAAATAGCGGGACTTCCTACAGCGGTCGATGGGACGGGAGTGGGGGTTCCATGGATTCAAGGCCTCTTTCCATTGATGAGCTATACATGGAAGTAGGTGCTTCGTCAAGTGCTCGCCTGGGCAAATGTGTTGCTTCCTGTAGCAAGCCGAACCAGGCATCTCGATGCAATTGGGTGCGCCCTCTGAAGATCGGGACGGGATAGATCAACGTAAATTCAGGGGACACCTACCCACCTACAAGTAGTGTTGAGCTGCATGCGCTGGGGTCCCGCTATCATTCGATCGCTCAGGGCACTACCTAACCTTGTTAGTGGCGTTGACCAGCATCCTGGCTCCAGCCTCCCGCCCTACCTGTTGCCGGCGCCGTCGGGCAGAAAATATCAATCGCCTCTTGGCACTTGGGACTAATAGGTACTCATCAATCAGGTACCGCGGAATTGGCTTGCCTGATCAACTTGCATCGTCCGCACGAGTCGCCGTTGATAAACGCATTAATTACCGCCTTTCTGGAGTGCATCCCAGCGATGGTGGAGGTTTGAGCGCCGCCAAAGGGTGAAACAGCTGCTTGCACCTTTTTTTGGCGTCACTGGTTCATTTGCGGCTGGCCTCGCAAGGACTTGGAGCGTGTCAGCTCGTCGCCGCCTCACCAACAACAGGCCGAACCACCTCACACGACACCACCTTAGCTTTTCTGGGTTTCCAGCATCCGACCCCAAACTTGCTGGTGCCAATACAGTCTGCCAAGGTGGTGCGATCCTCGCCATCAACATGGCGCCAGAAACAGACAGGACGGGCAAGGCAGGCGTCATCGTCGCTCCCGAAGATGCCAGCCCCGTTGACAAACTTGTAAGAAGTCGAAAGCCGTCACGTCGGCGCTCTCTTGGTCGCGGCTTTCGCTGGACACGCTAACCCAGGTATCCTTTACTTGCCGCAGGCACATTCCGTCCTCGACGACTTACTTTACAATATCGTCCATGACCTCCTAATCAAAGTGCACCGCGACGAGAAGATAGCTCGGGGCAACACGGCTGCTATCAATATCGAGAAGATGGCCTCGGATGCATCAGAATCCTCAACCCCAGACTCGAAGCCCGACGTTCGGATAGAGACGGATGCGGCTATTTATGAAGAAGGACGGGTTTTTCTCAAGGGCAACCCACTGAAGACGACCAAGGACATACTCTGCCCGCGTTGCCACCTCCCGCGTCTTCTCAGCCCAACCGACGGCAAGGGAGCGCAGAAGCCCGACCCGAGCATCATCTATTGCAAAAAGCATCCATACATCGACAAACCAGGCTTCGACATATACGGTCAAACATGGGTTCCTGCCGGGCCGGGGCGAGGCAAGAAGAAGAAAGACATGGAGAAAAAGATGGATCCCAACGATGTCAGCTCCCCAGCGGGTGGTGGGGAAGGAGGTGCTAAAGACCGCCCCCCCAACGTGCTCAGCTTTCCCAGTGCAACTTGCTCCAAATGCAAACGCTGTATCCTCGTCACAAGGCTCAACAACCACATGGGTTCCTGCATCGGCAACAGCGGCCGCAATGCGAGTAGGGCAGCGGCCCAGAAGATCAGTAATGGCGGAAGCAATGGTGGGAGTCAGAATAACGATAACACGCCTCCGGGTAGCCAGAAAGGCACGCCGCTGCCGACGAGTCGGGCTGCCAGTCCTAGAAAACGAGACGGCGATGAATTTGACGAGGATGCCGACGAATCGGACCCCTCTAACCCAAAGAAGAAGAAGCTCAAGCCGACCTCGTTGACCAAGAAGGTGATTCTCAAGACCAAACCCACGGTGAAAAAGGAGAAAGTTAAGGCCAACTCGATGCTCAACGTGGAGCAAAAGATCGACGACGAGGAGGCGAAAGACTCGACCGTGCAAGTTGCTCAGAAAAAATCGTCCAAGGCCGGGCCATCACCAGCTAAAAAGCTCAAACTAGGAGCAAAGCCGAATCTACAATCGGCACCGCCAAAGAAGGCAAAGCGAGACCGTGATGTCGAGTCCGAGTCTTCGGGCACATTGTCGTCGCCTCCTCAATAAGTGCAGGGGTGAATACATTTGCTTTTACTCGGACTGTTTGTGCGGATCTCACCAGTCGTTGTGGATATGGGGAATGTTGGAAATAACCTCGAGCGGTGCTGATCATAGGAGTCAGCACGTTGGGTGTTCCGCTGCACGCGCACCTACCTCACTCCATCGCCGCATTCAGCTTTTACAAATTGCATTGGTTAGGGGTTTGGGATTACTCTTGCATCGCCTTGGCATACGGTGTCGGGCGGGCTCAGGCTTCGGGGCGTTTTTTGCATTTTCAGCTCGGGTGGGTATCTCAAGTTTGACATCATAGCGTCATCCCCCTTGGTACGTGTATTAAAAGGATGGCGCGGTGGTTTTTCTATTTTCTCCGTCTCTGGGTGATGAGCTCGGTAGGATCGGGAGGGTGAGCCTAGGCAGCTCTGTACAAAAAAAGAGGCATTCTAGAGAGTAGTTTATTTCTTACCTAACGTTCAGCGCCATGGGAAGGAGGCACACCATCACCAACAGAACTACCAACAGAGAGATTGCCGATGCTGGCTTTTCTTTCTCTTCTCAAGATGCAGCATCCGTCATGCGCAGAGCCAGTGAACCAGACAGATGCTTCTTATTCCTCATCGCCCAAGACCTTGGCCGTAACGATCTTCACCTCGGTCTGTGGCTTGTCGTCAGTCCCAGTCGGTACCAGCCCCATTCGCTGGACAATGCCCATGCCACTCTTGACACGTCCAAAGATAGTGTGCTTGCCGTCCAGCCACGGCGTCGGCGCAAGCGTGATGAAGAACTGGCTGCCGTTGCTGTTGGGCCCAGCGTTCGCCATGCTAAGAATTCCCGCCCCCGTATCTATTCCACATAGAGATATCAGCGCTCTTCTCCTTTCAAACCCCCTCAAAAAATAGAGACCAGTGGATAAGTGCCAATGAGACTGAGACTGAAACCTACGCTTGAGTGCAGGGTGAATCTCATCCTCGAACTTCTCGCCGTAGATGCTCGTCCCGCCGCGGCCCGTGCCCGTCGGGTCACCGCCCTGTATCATGAAATCGCGAATGACGCGGTGGAAGACCACACCGTTGTAGTAGCCGCGCTGGGCGAGGGTTGCGAAGTTTTTGCATGTCTTGGGCGCATGCTGGTTGTACAACTCCACGACGATGGTTCCCTGGAGCAATCAATGTAGATTTATGGTTAGTCTGTGAGTGTGGCTTGGGTGAAGGGGACAGGGGATGTACCATGGAGGTGTCGAGTTGGACGTCTGTTGCCATTGTGTATGAGTGAGTGGTTGGGGTTGTGATTTAGATGAGATGTCAAGTTTGCGTGTGTTTGCGATGAGTGCGGCGGATCTTGGCGGGGAGAGGGATTGCGTGCTTGGGAATGAGGAGTCTAAGTCTTATTCGCAGGTCTAGCGCAGGTGTCGGGATTGAGAGAAGTGATTCTTTGCTATTGTGGCTCTTTGGGGTGAGCTTCTCAGTATGAACATATTGTAGACCGTGTGAGATTGAGCTTGACGGCACAGTGACACAGTGTGTAGATCCCAATCGGGTGCCATTTGTATGTGGATATTGTCGGATAAACAGTGCATACACTGTACTGGAACCCCTTGCACGACAATCACGGGTTCTGAATCCCCGTTGCTGGTTCTCAACCTCTTCCGATGTGTAAATACCATTTTAATGATTGGTTCTAATACAGTTATGTTCTTGGGAAGATCGAGTTCTAGGGGGTAGCAAAAGCAAGTCGTTGCTATCTATCATCGGCGCATTGCTGTAACTCGAGGCCCGTTGATGCTGAAAGGGGATGGAGAAATGTGGAAGACGATGATGTGACACATCAATCACATGAGAGACACAGAGATTTATGGTGTTAAAAGTCTTCGGTAGTTTAACTGGGAGGGGGACGGGACCATGTGTTCTTCCTGAGTGTCGGAACTGAATTAAATGAATATTAGGTACCTATCTCCTCCGGCCCACCTGAACCTGACACAAACTTCAACTCCTTCCGTCCGATTTTCTGACCTTGCGGTAACAACAACACAATTTCCCTGGTCAGAATTCCCCAAGCAGCGCCTAGCTCACAACACAACGACAGCACCTAGCACCAGTACCACCATCATCCCTGTGCCGAAACTAGTCTGTATCACACCAGCGTTGACACTCGGCGGCTTGGTCGTCGCCGTAGCCTTAAACGTCGACGTCGGTGCTGCCGGGCGGCTCGTGATTCTAGCAGGCGTAACCGCGCCGTTGCTCGAGGTCGAGGTCATAGTCAAGTTGCCCATAGGTGTGCTGATGGCAGTGGTGCCCGAGGTCGAGCCGGCTGTTGTGCCTGTTGAACTAGCGGTTGCTGTAGCGCTATAAGAGGAACAAACGGCTTCTCCGGCGCTCTTCGCTTGACTGAGGTCGCTAGGAGATGTACAAGCCGCGAGGAGACATCCGGCGACTTTGCTAGCGATGACCGTCTGAGTCGGTCCGCACTGGCACCCGGTATCATCGGCCGCACAGCCCGCCGCGCTGATAGCTGAGACAAGGCAGGAGGTCTAAGGTCAACGGTTAGATTCAGAGGCTCGGCATTGCTTTTGGACGGGTAAACACGTGGGAAGGGAGCTATGATCAGACATACAGCACAGGGAGGTTGGCCCGAGAGGTTCTGGGCGAGGACGACGCCGACGGCCGTGGTGAAGAAGACGGTGAGCTTCATTTTGGGATGTCGTAGGGCTCGATACGTAGGTAGATAGGTCCAAGAAACCGCCCGGATGAGTGTGAGAAAATCACAAGGAGATGAGGCTTGAGGTTCTCAGGTTGCTTTGGCTCGAGAAGGACGGTAGAGCATGGAATTCGGCGCTCGGGAAATAAAGGTAGAAAACACAGATGGGAAGGCACTCCTAGTCTTTATTTCTCGCGGTTCAAGCAGGTTAAACAGAACAGGAAGAACCCATTCCACAGCCCCTTCCTTGTGTAAAATGGCAACCGCATGGTCCCGAACATAGCCCTTGCACTCCTCGGAACTGGAATGGATGCACAATGTGTCTGCCCGTGTTGAAAGCCGAAGCCCCGCCCTATGTTTATTTGCCCGGCGTGTCACAACAAGAATGGTCCGGACCCAGCCTTACCAAGCAAGGTATCTATGTGGACCGTACTGGGTATTGATCCCGCTCGACGAAAGCAATAAAGGCCCAGGGAGAGAGGGACAGACGTGAGGCTGAGAATTGATAAAACACTAACGATTTTTGGCGGGCGGTTCCCCCGGAGATGTCGGGAGGTGCATAGCAGCCAAGACATGCTTCGTGGTAATTGTTACGAGCGGCTCAGACATCCGGGTAGGTATCACCATTCCGGTCCACGAGGAGACCTGTGCGACGGGCAACGCAGCCGGAATCCTACTGCTTGTTATGACTGCGTGGTGAGACGTCAAGTGGATCTGGTAAAGAAGACGGGAGACGTTATTTCCAATATGAAATGCTTGAGGGCCAAACAATGCTCAATTCTCAGTGTAACAACAGGGCTTCACATAGCTTTTCTTGTCGGCCCCTTTCTTAGTATTATCCTAGGAATGCACCGCTTGCTCCACCGACTCCATTAGGTTCGAATATGCAACACTCCGCCGACGACGCAAGCCGAACACGATCAGAAGATCTGTTCCAAGCCACTCCAAACAGCTGGATCACCGTTGGGACCCGCCTTCGCACGGTTTTCCCAGTATTTGCCGTTAAATTTCCAGTATTCCTTGCCTGTGATTTCGCATCTTGCCCGCGTAAACCACGCTGGAACGAACTCTTCGCCTTGAGCTTCGCGTGCCCGACGGCGTGCGCGCTGCCCCTCCTCGAGTCTGTTCTTCTCTGTCGCGGCAAGGTCGTACTCGCCGTCCTCCATGGCGCGCTGGTCGGGGCGGAGACGTGAGTCTGTTGGCGCTATCCACGCCTTAAGTTTGTCGTCGATATGGTTGAAAGTGACCGCGAAGGGTGTTAGGTTGAAGGGGATACCAGCCGGGCGCTCGTTCGCCTGCCAGATCAAAAACGCGCGGGTCGGGTCGTTGATGCTGCCTTGTTGGCTGGACCCGTCAACCGGCTCCTCCACCGTGGCCTCGAATCCCGGCGTCAAGCGAGCATAAAGCTTCGAATTCCAGCGCCCGCCAAGACTGACGCGTACTCGCCCGCTTGCATCAACAATTTTGCCAGACACCTGGTAGGCGCTCGACTGTTTCCAGCCCCGCGCCTTGAACTCTAGGTGGCACACCTCTCCCGTGTTCCAGTTCTTGATCTCCATAGGTCCGTAATTGTCGACAACAGGGTTACCGGTAATAATGCCGACAACCGTGGATGTACATTTCTTCCAACTATATAGCTCCTCTGCGCCGCCAGCAGTTGGGCGGAGCCTGACAAACCAGGTTCCCAGGTGCTCGATATCGAAGGATCGGCCGTAGAATTTGGACTTGACTGCAGACTCACCGTAATAGGTCCATTTGGGTGACTCGGCCCAAGCTGCGCCGACGGGAGGATGGTGGCTGACTTGCTCGATGAAGAAGCGGTAGTTCTTGTCCGGCCTCACGTACTCAAAAGTCTCTCCAAGCAAGGGGTTGAACGGTTTGGCAACACGGCCGATGGTGGACGCGTATTCACTAGCAGAAAATGCGGCGACGTAGATCATCCGCTCGATGGAATCTGTTCGCTCTGCCGCAAGATCCAAGAGGTCTGAATACTCCATGTCCTCAGCACAGCGATAGAGAAGTGACGTGGGCTCGTTGAATGACACTGGTAGTGTCATCTTGGTCATATCTTTCCCGATCATGGATTTCAAAATACCCTATACGCCAACAGTTAGTACTGTATTGTATAGTGGTGCATCGAGCAGAACATACCCAAAGCGAGATCTTGGGTCGGTCGTCGGCATCCATCTTCAGTCTCTTCCGAATACCGCTCTCATACCCATGAAATGAGTCGCTGATATCGTATGCATCCGAAATAATAAGCTGCTGCTTCTCCTGGGAGGCGGAAAGCTCTGAGGGAGGCAATTGGGAGACCTCAACCTCACCGGCATCAACCGCGTCAAAGAACTCCTCTTCATCTGTTTCAGAGTCAGAGATTTCAGCAGCAACCTTTTCCATCATCGTCTGGCGTCTGCTTAGGCTCAACACCGGTGACTTCGGGTCCAGGGTTTCGTCAGGGATTTCTTCATCCGTGGCGTCATCAACAGCATCGACAGGCGCTTGACTGCTGTTTTCGACCAAGCCGGTCTCGATCGCTTCCCTCAGAATGCGTTTGGTCGCCTTCCGCTTCTCCTCAGACTCGCCGACGCGGGCCTCAAGAGCTTCTTGCTCCTTGGCGACGTGCGCCATACTCTCTTCCCACATCCGTCGCATCTCGCTCTCTCTGTCAAGCCGATACTGCCAATACGCATCACGATCTCTAGAGATACGGAGGAGGTCGCCGATAAGTCCAGTTAGAGAGCGAATCGCGGCGTCATATGTCGTGAGAGCCTGAGACGTTTTCGGATCTGACAGAGGAAGAGAAGGATTCCTGGCAACTTCCGCAAGCATGGCCGAAGTAACGGTGGCCATCGTATCGAGCTGTAGCTTTGCCGACTGGGCAGTGATATTGAACGCGTCCTTGTTTGCTACAGGGGCATCCTGTCCGCTTGAGCCATCGCCATAGTCGTCATCATCATCCATTTCGCCAGGGCTTCCACCGTTGCGCTCCGCTCTGTCAGCCTCCGTACCTGCGTCAACAAAGTCGTCATCATCGTTGCTACCGGTGGTGCTGGCGGCGAAAGATACTTTGTTGGACATCCTGGTGGATGAATGCAGCCTGGAAAGTTGGAAGCTATTCCGTTTGCTGTTTTCCGCAAGGCTGGCATTCTCACTTTGAGGCTCCGGCACTACCTGAGAGTGTTCGGCCTTTGCCTGCTTGAGAAGCTCGGCATTCCGGGCACGTTGTTTCTCCTCCTCCTTTGCCTGGTCCTTGGTCCATTGGATAGAGTTATTCAGGGCCCAAAACCATCGCTTTGCCTCGACTTCATGATTTGCCTTGAGAGTATACTTGACCGATGACTTTCCTATGATCTCGAACTTGGTTTTCTCTTCAGCACTCATGTGAAGCCTGGCGATCCGCATGTTGATGGCTCCGCGACAGGCGGATCCTGCGTCATCCTGGTGTTTATAGTAGCTAAGAACGCCGTCCTCTAGAACGAACCACCTCAGCTGGTAACCTTTCCTGTAGTTGGTCCACTTTTTGAGGTATCCCTTCATCTCACGCGCTTCCCTCCCAGCAAGTGGATCACCTGGCGTTGAGGTTGTGGCGCCTTGCGAAGCCGAGCCAAGGACGGCCTTCTCTTGAATTCCTCGCTGAGCAGCTACCGCTGCCGGGGATTTCTTCAGCATTGCACGGGTAATCTCGTCCTTCGTGAAGTCTTGTGGCAACTTCCCCTTGCGATCTCGACGGAAAGGATCAGCGCCATGCAGCAACAGAACCTGGATGAGGCGGGTATTCTTGCGCCTGGCCGCCTCGTGAAGGAGCGTCCCACCCGCCTGAACGGTAACGGGGTCTGAGGCAAATTCAGTGCTGTTTATATCCAGCACCGTTTTGAAACGCGGCTCCTCTAGCACCTGCTCGAGTGTTTTGAAATCACCATGGAGAATCAAATCCTGAACCTGCCTAATCTTGTTCTCGGCAAATAGAGACCGTGAGAGCTGTAGTTGCTGGAAGATCTCCGGGTTTCGAGCAAGATCGATCGGGATGCGGCCCTGTTGGTTGGCAATGGCGTCATTGATCTCCTTGTTCTCTAAGAGTAGGCGCACCACCTGACTCCTCCCTTGGGCCGCTGCAATGTGGAGTGGCGTGTTGCCATCCTTGTCCCGAGCATTGATATCGAGGGAGCCAGCACCGTCAGACAAAACATATTCGACTACTGGCTGCTCGGCGCATTGGATAGCAAGGTGGAGGATCGTCGTGTCTTCAAGTGCACCGGCCTGAGTAGCGAAGGACGAGGTACTTGCTCGCGGGCCATTATCTGTACTCTCACGGATAGCTTTCGATATCGAAGCCGTATCACCGCTACGCAAGGCCTCGACGATGCGGAACTTCTTTACCGACGACTCGAGCGATACCCCCTTGTCGGTAAGGTTCGTGGCCGATTTGGCGCCCCCGACGGATGGGGAGTGCTGTGATGATGCCCGACCCATGGCGCTGCCAGCGGCTGAGAGCCTCGAGCTGTGACTCCTGACCGGGTGTGTATTTGAGGCTGACAGCGAGGCCTGGGAAACGGCATTCGCCGAGTTAGGCGCTAGAGGAGACGAGGCATAGGCCGCCGGTTGGTGGTTGCTATCCTCCGCTGGTTGCTCATCACTGGCTCCCTTGCGCCGCAGCAACGACAGGGTCGATTTCGTGCGTCGGTGCGAGCTAGGCATTGTGCCGTCAGCGGGTGTTGCTCAGGACAGTTCAGGATGCGCGCAGCTGCGCGTGTGGCAAGCCAACAGAGCGACAGCACAAGCGGCTGGAGGGGTATCGCTGCCTCCCGTCGCCCAAATGACCCTTAAAAAAGGTTGCGGCGCGCGACACAAGCGTGCCGCTCTGAATCGTTTTGTTGCCACCCTTCGAGCAAAGAACAGGATGTTAGGATGCGTACCTCTCCCCCGCCTCAGACATGGTTAGAGATGCGAGCGTTGGCAGTTGAGGCGGTCAAAGGAACAGATGTTCGCCAGGGAGGGCGAGAGGGGATGGGAAATAGCTAAGCTGAATTGCGGGTCAAAGAATGTTATAGGAGGCGCAGAGCGGAGGGGTGTCGAGGGGTTTATGTGGACTCGTGGAGGTTGTCGAGACTCAAAGCCAGCATGGCCCCAATCTGGTATCCCTGGACTTTGGGGCGGGTCGAGCAGAAATGACGTTGTGAGCCTCAGGGCAATCACTCGCTAGCCGCGCACGTGTGGGACCAGGTGATGGTGGCTTCAGGTCGGCCCCTCATCCAGTATGCAAACACTAGCAAGATGCCAGTAGCGGGGCGAAAACGTTGCTGCGGGGCACTAGACCCCTGAGGTTGGGCTCAACTGTCTGCAACTAGGTAATGGCTCCCGTACGAAGGAACCGTACGTACGGTACGGACTTTTACTCCTCCGATCAAGCAGCTGGACGTTGAACCTGCGGCTGACTCAATTCAAACGAACTGCAAGGAACCCGAAACCCCAATTTGCGCTAGGTGGAGGTACTTTTTTTCTACATGATCGGATTTTATTGCAATAAAGCAAAGGGCGCAGCGCAACAAGTACCCTCGGCTCCTTCCGTCGGCTGGGGCTGCCGATCAGCACGGAGGTAAACCCCAACCGCGAACCTCGGCAATTCCTTGGCCAGGGTCCGTTCCCGCAGTGTCAAGCTAGCATTGATAATACGTGAGCTGGTCTTCTCAAATAAGAATGGTGCCTTGTAACAGTTTACTTGTCTAGCTCGCCTCGTGCTTCTCTGTTCCTCTTCTTGTCATTCCACGAGCCTGGATCTGTGGCTGTCGGGTCAAACGTAACGTGACGGCATTCACCCACCCGCGCGCCCGTTACAACAACTCTGCGCTACACGCTCAACCTTGATCGCTATGGCTGACCGTCCGACGCTGCTGCGCCAACCGCCCCCTGACCCCACTAAAGCACCGATTGAGAATGTGCTGGAAGTAACCGAATTGGCTGTTTTGGGTCCTGTAAGTCACGGATTACACGTGTTGCTGAAACGGGATCTCATACTGATATCATACGCAGAACATATTCACCAACACTCGCAAGCCTTGGCACCCACCTGGTGCTCGCGGCATCTATGGGGGAAGCGTGATCGCCATGTGCCTGGCGGCAGGCCAGCGCACCGTCCCGGAGGATTTTGCGGTGCATAGCTGCCACTGCTACTTCTTACTGGCTGGTTCGGATGAGTTACCTATTCTCTTCCACGTCGAGAAAATCCGCGATGGCCGCTCCTTCGCCACACGCACCGTGCAGGCCCGCCAAAAAGGTCGCTGCATCTTTACTACCACTATCTCCTTTGTGCGTAACAACTCTAGCGGACGTCGTCAGGTTTCGCACGCCTCGCCAATGCCTCTCGGAGAAGACGGGCGCCCGCTACTACCACCGCCGGACGACTTCGACGCTGAGCCCGAGCTACTTAACCAGGGGCCCTTCCAGGGACACCGTATTGAAGTCATCAACAAAGAGGACCACGCACACGGACAGAAAACTCGCCAGTGGGTACGCGCCCGGGGCAAGATTATCGGGGGTCAGCAGGAACACCTCAATGCCCTTGCCTATGTGTCTGACAGCTACTTTATCGGCACGATTGGACGTATTCACCGCCTCTGGCGATTCCCCTTCCGGCCTGAGGACATCCACAAGCTACCCGAAGAAATGCAGAAGCGTGTGCGGGTCTTGAACGAATGGGAAGGCATGGGCGACACAGACGGTATGTCAGGCCAGCCAGAGATTGGGATGATGGTCAGCCTGGACCACACTATCTACTTCCACGAACCCTGGAAGGTGCGCGCTGATGAATGGATGTTGAACGAGATGGAAAGCCCGTGGTCGGGTGACGGTAGGGGTGTTGTGATTCAAAAGATATTCAGCAAAGATGGCACCCTGCTGGCAACATGCATGCAAGAGGTAATGCTTTCTCCGCCCCCGGGTGCCTGTGTCGTTTGGGTGGCTAACTTAATCATCGCAGGGCGTTGTCCGTTTAAAAGATGTACCCAACGTAGAGACAAAAGAGACGAAACTCTAGGCCTCATATTTTCCATTGCTTATTTGTTTGTACTATGGCGTATGTACTCTAGACGGGACTTTGTAGCAATCTACCGGCGATTTTTAAGGAGGAGGAATCGCATTACGACCTCGCCGTACAGGATAAGCGAAGTCTCATTTTCAGTTCCGTCGTGTACTTAGACTTCACAATAGTAGCGTTTTCCTAATGGTGCTGCGTAGGCCTGACTGGTGGATAGGGTCATGATCGAAGTCTGAGCGGTGCTCATGAAATAAGAAGCAATATGAAGTTTACCCTATAGTCTTCCACTAAAAGATGTCTGCACGAAATATTTCATTGGGTTCATAGCGCATGTTGCAGTTGACTTCACATAGAACACGGCGGTGGAAGTATTAAGTCAATTATGCCCAAGAATAAGGATGAGATCCTCTGGCGCCTTGCCATGCAGCGCCTAAGAAAAGACATACGTTGCCAGGTTTGAAGAAGCCCTCCAGTTTAAATCCCTTCTCTTCTGCTTCCCGCTTTTTCTGTCCTATCTTTTCCCACTGTCCGACAAAAATGCGCAAGTCACACGCCCTTTGTCAAAAAAAAAATGATGGGTATCGTACTCCTACAACGCTGGCCTCTTGCCCTTCTCTAGGACTCTAAAACCAAGAGTCGCGGGCGTCCCTTGTGCCGAAGGCTGAGAATGGTGGCTCGCCACGAACACTCATAAAACGCAGGCAGCGAAAGCCCAATGCAAGATTCTCCAAGATGACAGCAACGCCGCAGTCAAGCCAATGCATCGCATCTAGAAAGGGGAAAGATTGAGATAATCTACTGTCGGAACGGGTACGGGCCACGTATGGGTGTTGGCTGATAACAACTCGTGTATGGGCTGTTTAGGTAGGGGTCAGAGGGTAACGCCCTCAAGATGGAGAACCTTGGACTTGTCTCCAAGGAACCTGGCTCTGTAATCGATGATCCCACGTGATATGGTGTCGAAATCCTTCACCTTTTTGGCGCGAAACTCCTGAAGAAGCTCACGCAAGCCTTGGATGAACCGATTTTTCTGCTCACCGATGTAATCGTCGGATCTGCCAAGTTCTACCAGTATTTGGTCGTCTGGAGGATGAAGGGCCAGGAGTCAGCTTTGGAGAGGGGGGCAAGGAAGGCCTGATGTTAGTAGCCTGTCAAACATCGGAACACTCACCGGGAACAGAAATAGATCCAAAATGCTGAAAGTCACAGTTTTCGGGGCATTGCTGCCCAGCGAGCTCATAAGGACAGAGAACCTTCTTCGGGTCAATCCTATTGCTGTACGTTAGAGACTTCAGGCCACCGACGACAGTGCTAGGGTAGTCCGAGTGGTATCGGTAGGCGTGGAAATAACGCAGAGGGCTGGTGTAAGGTCGAAAGGTGTGCTGTGACTTGAGGTCAGACTGGGCAGTCATCTATGAATCATTAGTCTAAAAGGTCGACATTGAGGGAAGAAACGACATTTACTTCATTTGCGACACCCTCGGTCTCTTGGGCATCCTTGCAGGGTTGTCCAACACTGGAGATTTGGTCCAGTGGCTCAAAATCAGGGGACTCATCCATATCTTCATCGGTTGACATGTGATCAGCAGCATGATCAAGCTGAGGTGGGGAGGGAGACCTGAACTCGACCTCCGCCGGAAGATCATGCACGGCCTTTTCGAGATCCCCATGAGTATCCTTGTCAGCTTCTGTGGGTTCATCGCCTGGGGTTGCACCTAGTTGCTCAGCAATCTCCATGGGGGCTGAAACGTCCAAGTCGGTGCCACCGTCCTCTTCAGCCTCAGGGGAGATCACGTTGCCATGATCATCATCGGCCCTAGAAGGATGACTATTTTGGGGTGAATAAGAGTCGGCCCCGCTTTCCACCTCAATATTGGCACTGGCTATGTCGCTCGTGCCATGGTGAACACCTTGACTCGATTCTTCGCGTGAAGTCGGGTTTTGGGACGAGTCTCTGGATGACTGATCTTCATCCATGGATATATCGCTAGCACCGTCACTCTGCTCGCGGAGGCCCTGATCTGAGGCGTCTAAGGGACTTCCTGAAGCGGATGTGACCTGTTCCACAGGAGCACTTCCTGTTCGAGAGTTTGGTACTTTGGCTGTAGTCAGTACTGAACTAGTAAGGCTAGGAGGAACAAGATCTCCATTCTTTTAAAGCAAAAAAGACATGAGAACTAACCTGAACTGCTGGCGGAGGTCACCCCACTTGGCTGCGAGTGGTTCTCTGATGGTACAATATTGATTTGTTGGAGTTCTTCTGTCAGCATCCTTTTCCGAGCCAACTCGTTGTCAATCTCGGACTGCAGGCGTTGTTCCTCATCACGGAGTTGGTTCAGTCGGCGAACCTTCTCTTCGAGAGAGTCATCGATTCGCGGAAGCTCAAAGCTTACAATTCGGCCACGTCGTTCTGCTTTCTCTAGCTGATTGGGGGGGAGGTGATCTGTTTTCTTGGGCAGTCTGGCCGAAAACGTTTCAGACATGAGCTGGGCCGAAGGTCCGTCGAAAGAATCGGTATAAACAGGTTGCCTGCTAGCCGGCTGGGCAACCTCATTCTCCTTGGACTCAGGCGTGTGGCTCGCCTGGTTCGGAGTCTGTGAGCCAGAGGACTTCTTCGCTTTTTGTTTTGCCTCTGCCTCGGCGATCTTCCTTCTCATCTCTTGGATGGCTTTCTCTTTCAAGTCTAGTTCGGTCTCTCTCCTTCTACTATTTATTGGGCCGCTTGGTGGGGTTTGCGATATGGGAACCGGGCTTGAGAACTGGCGCGATGGGCGCGTATCCGTGAGAGGAGGGAAATCCCGAATTAATGGACCTCTCTGTCCAAAAGCATCCCCTCTCGAAGTGAATGACTCTTCGGTTGGCGATTCCATATCCATATCCATTTCCTCGTCATCAGACCCATCACTCACGTCAATGATGAGGGATGATTGGTTTCGGTCCTGGCCAAAAGGTCGTTTCGTCGGTCCCACTGTGGACGAATATTCGACGAAGTCTGCCGCAACAGGCCGCTTCCGATGAGCTGCGATCTGGTTTGGTTGTGTAGCCGAGGGAATCAGTAGTCCAGGTATCAGGCTTGACTGAGCAGAATCCTCATGGTTCTTGCTCGCCAGGAAGGTCGACTGGTGAGAACGAATGGCATTGGTATCAGGGACACCTCCAGTAGCTTTTGGCTCCGTAACTCCAAGGCCGGTCTCTTCAGTTGCTGGCTTCTGGGCCTGTGCTTCTCTTGACTTCTGAAGTGCAGCAATCTTTTGCTGCAGGAGGCGCTCCTTTTCACCCCAGGTCTTATTCTTTGGTAGGGAAGTTGCGCTAGGCCCATGTTCCTGGTGCTCTGCTTGCGTCAAACCAGATTTTAGCTGAGGAGATGCCGGTTTCGTTTTCGGGGCTGTCGGTGTTTTGGCGGCCTTGGCAGCAAGCAGACGAGCAATCCGGTCTTTTCGTTCCTCCCCCTTGGCAGATGCTTCTGACGCCAAGGACAGCTCTTTCGCATGCGTTGTCGACAGCCGCATATCTGAAGACTGAGTCGGTTGGGAACCCGAAGAAATGGTTTTGCTGGACTCAGATTCCTGTCCTGTGGCCTTACCGGATTCAGCCTCTGGCTTCGGCATATCCAGGTGAAGATCTCCGAACAGACTCTTGATAACTTTCTGGTCAAAGCCTTCATCAATATAATGCTGAAACTTGACGCCGAGAGGCCATAATCGTAGTATCGCTTTCTGGGCTTCTTTCTTCGCTTCCTGTAGGGAAGTGAACGGACCAAGCGTGGCTAAAGAAGGGTTCGACATCGGAGCACCCTCCTTGGCCTGGCTTTGGCCAGTGGTTGCGCCAACAAGCTCTGGGGATGTGTACTGAAGACCCGGAACTGTCTGGCTCGGCTCGTTCCCGTTCTTTAGCAGCGCCCTCTGTTGTGAATTCGAGGCAGCCTTGAGCATTGCAGACTGATTAGGTGCGAGGAAAGGTGACGATGGGCCATCTCCTTCCCCAGCTATGGCTTGAGGGGTTGTGTTCTCTGTCTGTATCTCTCGAGGAGACAAGAAAGGCGAATACGACCCAGATCGGTCACGGGCTATTCCTATCAGTCCGGGTAATTCCACTTCACTCGTAATAGAACCGTACACATACCGGCAACTGTATCAGTGTTATTCTTCGTAGTAATTTCCCCCTCCTCGTCATCATTTCCATAAAATCCAGCTTCTGGTGTATCTACGACACTAGCCGGTTGGCTAGGGTCCGTTGCTGGTGGAGGTTTAGACTGGTTCTGTGAGAATGTGCTGGGCTGGGCCGGCTCCCTTGGCTCATAAAGATCCTCGAACTGGCCCTCACTCAGCTCGCCCTCTTCGACCTCGTTAGGAGTCGACTGCCCTTTTGTTGGCGCGACCGGTGGTGGCTGCGCCGTCCGTTGTGCGCTAGGAGCCGTAGATGCGACCCATGAGGCAGCCGGATGAGGAGCTACATTGAACGTATTTGCTGTTGAGACCTGCGGAGGTAGCACCAGGCCCGGGACGCTCGCAGCGAATTGAGGCTGAGACCAGCCACCCGGATCTGTTACAACACCGTAGGCTGTGGCAACCGGTGGCGGGCCTATCCCGAGTCCTGGGATTTGGTTTGCGTTGTAATTGAACGAGTTTTGGGACGTCGCGCGGTTTATCTCGGCTGCGCGTGGGTCTTGATGCTGGTTGTAGGTAGGCGGAGGGTAATGCTGGAGCGGCTGATAGCCATAAGGCGGCTGCTGTTGCTGGGGTGGAGGCGGCGGCGGTGGTCCTGAATATTGACCATAGCCGTAGGGGTATGTGTATTGTGACATGGCAGGCGGCTCAACAGGATTTGTATCTGGTCGGCATCTCGAGGTTTTGGAGTGCGAGGGTTGCGTTGGGCAAGGGAAGCGCCGCTGGGGTCGTGAGGAAGCTTCAGCGGAAGCAGCGTATGTTATCTTCTGAACAGCGTTTCCGGCTTGTTTCAGATGAGAGTATTGTCGCGCAGGCCGAGGAGGTAAGTCATTCACCGAATAGAAGAGTTTGCGCTTGATGGTTACGTGAAGACGCGTGCGAAGGTTAACTGTGTTTGACGAAATTCCCGACCTCAAAAGGCTAAGACAGATGTGGCTTAGCGCGGCACGGACCTCATTCGTGACATCAGCTTGACCAGCCAGACACGGGAAGCTTTGTTTACTTTCGCAGGCGCAGCAACGACAAAACCGGCAGCTCCTTGCTCAACTCGTTTATGTTCAGCCCTGGACAGCAGCAACTTCTGTCTCTATAACGCGAACTCGCTCAGCAGGGTAGTTGACGATATTCCGGAGTTGCATTTGTGCCCTTTTTTCAATTACTTGCTTTTTTTACCGCTGTCGCGTCACTTCCCCTTGCTGGACGCTATTGGGAGCCGCCTTGCTTTGATGTTTACATGACTACTCCGTCGATCGCAGCAGCAATTCCGAATTGATAACCTGAAGTATCCCATGGTTTCTCTCCATCGCTGAACTCCGAGTGCCAGCGCGCCATGTCGGTTCGCAACAATCCCTTTTCGAGGAATGCCTCGACCTCGCCGGGTCCGAGTGCCATCGGCCGACCCAAATCCACGCTGTTTTCGACCTCGCCATCTCCTCTCTCCGTCGCCTCACACCCTCCCTCGCATTCGAGAAGCCAGTCCCATGTTTCGCTCGCCACTGGTCTTGCACAGCCTGGATCAGCACGCCACAGCCACAGTCGCGATCTCTCCAGGTCGGCAACAACGGCGACAAACTCGAGCACGTTTGCTCCATCATTCATCAAGACGGAAGAGATGCGCAGCCACCCCGACATGGTAAAAGGGATTGAAGGTGAAAACGACTTTTCCGGCAAGAAATATGTGTGGCTTAAGGATCCGCAAGCGGCCTTTGTAAAGGGGTGGGTTGTTGATGAGTTGGGGTCGAACAGGATTCTTGTCCAGTGCGACGACGGGAGCGTGAGTGCCCCGCTCCGTGCCCTAGAGACGTCTTTGGTCGCTGACATGGTGATCTAGCAACGCGAAGTGGACGCCGAGAGCGTCGACAAAGTCAACCCGGCCAAGTTCGATAAGGCCAACGACATGGCCGAGCTCACACATCTCAACGAAGCCTCCGTTGTACACAATATTCACATGCGGTACCAATCAGACTTGATCTACACCTACTCGGGGCTGTTCCTCGTCGCTGTCAATCCGTATTGTCCCCTGCCCATATATTCGAATGAGTATATCAACATGTACAAGGGCAGGAGTAGGGAAGACACCAAACCTCACATCTTTGCTGTGGCAGATGAGGCTTTCCGGAATCTGGTAGACGAGAACGAGAATCAAAGCATATTAGTCACGGGCGAGTCCGGAGCCGGAAAGACGGAGAACACGAAGAAGGTCATCCAGTACCTTGCTGCTGTCGCGCACTCTGAGTCTCCCATAAAAGGCAGATCTCAGCAACATTCCAACTTGTCTGCACAGATCCTCCGAGCAAACCCGATACTCGAGGCCTTTGGCAACGCCCAGACAGTACGCAACAATAATTCCTCGAGATTTGGCAAGTTTATAAGGATCGAGTTCAGCGGAGGTGGTTCTATCGCTGGCGCCTTCATCGACTGGTATCTCCTGGAGAAATCTCGTGTGGTTCGGCTCAATGCCCAAGAGCGGAACTATCATGTTTTCTACCAGCTGTTGAAAGGTGCAGATCGGAAGCTGAAGCAAGAGTTCCTCATCGACGGGTTAGACGTTGAGGATTTCGCCTACACCCGTCAGGGCAATGACACAATCACGGGCGTGTCTGACCGTGAGGAGTGGGACTCGTTGATGGAGGCCTTTGCCGTCATGGGTTTCTCGGACAAGGAGCAAACCTCAATCCTGCGCACAATTGCGGCAGTCCTTCACCTTGGCAACATCACAGTGGTGAAGGAAAGCAGATCTGCGGATCAAGCACGTCTGGCCCCTGATGCCAAAACTGTTGCTGCGAGGGTGTGCAAACTACTTGGAGTGCCATTGGAGCCCTTCCTCCAAGGGCTGCTTCATCCAAAAGTCAAGGCTGGTCGGGAATGGGTCGAGAAGGTGCAAACACCCGAACAGGTCCGCCTAGGAATTGATGCTTTAGCTAAGGGAATATACGAGCGAGGTTTTGGTGATCTTGTGACGAGAATCAACCGTCAGCTCGATCGCCCCAGCATGGGTCTTGACGACAGTCGTTTTATCGGTGTCTTGGATATCGCTGGCTTCGAAATCTTCGAGAGCAATAGCTTCGAGCAGCTCTGCATCAACTACACCAACGAAAAACTGCAACAATTCTTCAATCACCACATGTTCGTGTTGGAGCAGGAAGAGTACGCAAGGGAGCAGATCGAATGGCAATTCATTGATTTCGGGAAAGACCTTCAGCCAACCATTGATTTGATCGAGCTACCAAATCCAATTGGCATTTTCTCGTGTCTCGACGAAGACAGCGTTATGCCCAAGGCTACCGACAAGACCTTTACCGAGAAGCTGAACTCTTTGTGGGATAAGAAGTCGCAAAAGTATAGGCCATCTCGTCTAGGTCAGGGTTTCATTCTCACCCACTACGCCGCTGAGGTTGAATACTCGACCGAGGGGTGGTTGGAGAAGAACAAGGATCCTTTGAATGACAATATCACCCGCTTGCTCGCCGCCTCGACCGACGTGCACATTGCTGGGTTGTTCGCTGACTGCGCGGATCAAGACGACGATCTTGGTGGAATGCGCAGTAGAGTGAAAAAGGGGCTCTTCCGCACTGTTGCTCAGCGACACAAGGAGCAACTCTCGAGCCTCATGGCGCAGCTACATTCCACCCATCCTCATTTTGTTCGCTGTATCTTACCGAACCACAAGAAACGACCCAAACAATTCAACAGTCTTCTTGTCCTAGACCAGTTGCGATGCAATGGCGTCTTGGAAGGCATCCGTATTGCCCGGACTGGCTTCCCCAATCGACTTCCCTTCGCAGAATTTCGACAACGGTATGAAGTTCTCTGCCGAGACATGCCAAAGGGATACCTCGAAGGCCAAGCAGCGACCAGAATCATGCTTGAGAAATTCGGTCTCGACAGGACCCTATACCGCGTGGGTCTCACCAAAGTCTTTTTCCGCGCCGGGGTTTTGGCCGAGCTCGAGGAACAAAGAGATGCACTCATTACGGAGATTATGTCGAGATTCCAGTCTATGGCGCGGGGTTACATGCAACGGCGGATTGCCTTCAAGCGCCTGTATCGAGCAGAAGCAACAAGGGTGATTCAGAGAAACTTTCATGTGTATCTCGACCTTTGCCAAAGCCCATGGTGGCAGCTGCTCGTCAGGATGAAGCCTCTTCTCGGGGCGACAAGAACGGCCACTGAAGTCAAGAAAAGAGATGACCTCATCCGGCAGCTCCACGACAAGATGAAGGCCGAGGTGCACGATCGACAGCGACTGGAAGAAGACCGACGCAACGTACACGCCGAAATGATGCGAGTCCAGCAAATCCTCGAAAGTGAGCGCGCTCTGGCACTCGACAAGGAGGAAATATTCAAGCGGCTGCAACTACGAGAGGTAGAGCTCGAGGATAAGCTTTCGGGTGCCTTGGAGGATCAGGAGAGACTCGAAGATCAACTAGACAGTATCCTCGAAGCCAAGAAGCGCGCTGAGGAGGACGTGGCTAAGTGCCGAGTGCAGCTCGAGCAAGCGGCTAGCCTCATTTCTAGATTGGAGGACGAAAAGTCTGAGCTCGCAGGTCGCATCTCCGATCTGGAAAGGGCGATTGATGATATCACTCAGAAACAGTCGGAACGCAGCGAACAAGAGGCCGCTCTTGAGTCGGACATCAAGATGCTTCAGAGCCAGTTGGCTCTGAAGGACCGCAAGGCCCGGGATCTGGAGAGCAAGCTGTTAAAGATTGACCAGGATCTTGAGGTCAAATTGATGACCGCGGAAAAGGAGGTTCAATCGATGAAGACTAAGAATCAACATCTCATCGCCGAAAACCGGGAGGTTCACCACCAACTGTCTCAACTGTCACAAACCTCTACCGACTACGAGGATCTGGTTCGGAAAAAGGAAAGCGAGCTTACCCTGCTTCGTTCGGACAATAAGAAGTACGAAACGGAGCGGCGTGGACTTGAAGAACAGAAAAAGAATCTGAGCGCTGAGAGAGAGAAGGCTGCGGATCGACTTCACGAGGTTCAAGCTCAGCTTTCTGCCATGAAGTCCCAGCAGTCCCAGCTCCAACGTGAAGCCGAAGATGCAAAGAAACTTCTGCAAGCTCGGCTCTCAGAGGACGCCCAGGCTGATCAAAACCGGCAGGTGCTGGAATCACAAATCACAGATCTCAAGGAGGAACTCTACAACGCCCAGATGGAGCTCAGTAGAGAACGGCAGTCACGCGACGATGTTCTCCTACTTGGGGAGCACCGCTACCAGACTCTCAAAGACGAGTACGACCACCTCAACGATTCCAAGATCATCATTGAGAAGGAGCTCTATGCCCAACAGGATACCCTTCGTCGGACTATGGAGCTTAGAGCTACTGCCGAAAAAGAGCGCGATGAAGCACGACAGGAAATCAAACGACTCCGTATTGCCAAGACTCAGGCTGAAGAGGCTCGCCGGGAAGCTGAGTTGGTCGGCGAGCGAGCAGCCTCGAAGGTCGCACGAGAACACGAGGAGAGCTTGCGGAAGGACCTTGACGCAGCCAACGACCGGCTGAGATGGTTTGAGGCAGAATGTGCCAAGCTGAACCACCAAGTCGAAGACCTTAACAAACTGATTCTTGAATCGGGCGAGTTTGGGCTCAAGAATGACCAGGCGAAAGAGCGCTTAGAGCGCGAGCTTCATACCGTGAAGAGCCGCCTCGCCGCCTCCGAAAATGACAACCGAGCCCTTCTCAATAAGCTCCAACAAAAAGGGCTGGAAATCGCACGATCAAGCTCCAGGGCAAGTGAGGCGTCCAGAGGCCAAATGCAAGTCCTGCAGCGAGAGAAAATACGGGTGGAAGAGCAGAATGCCAAACTCAACAAGCAGCTCGGCGACTCACAAGTCACCGTAGCCTCCTTAGAGAAGAAGTTAGAGAAGCTCCAGCTCAACCTCGAAGACCTCAATCACGAGGTGGCACGCGAAGTGAAGAGCAGCCGGAACGCCGAAAAGGTCACATCTAGTTTCACGGTCCAGCTAGCCGAGGCAAACCGAACGATCGAATCCGAACGGCAACTTCGCAATCAAGCTCAAGGGACTGCCCGCACGCTGCAGTTAGCATTGGACGCTCGCGATGAGGAGTTAACTGAGCTCCGATCACAGCTGCTAGCAGCGCTGAAGATTGTTGACCCAGAGTCGATCCCCCAGATCCAGAGTGATGCTGGTAACGACAAGTTCCTCATTCAGAACTTTGACTTGGTTCGGAAGATCGAGGATTTGCAGCAGAATCTCCGTGTGCAAACAGTTGGTCGAGCCAACGCTGAGGCTCAACTAACTGAGCTACGAGCAAACAGGAACGATTCCCCTTCCAGGCCTCACCTTGAAGAGATCAGCATTAACGAAGCACCTTTCAACGGGTCCCCAACGCAAAAGAGGTCAAAGGCAAACGGGCGGCACTACTCCAACGCCTCAACGCCTCCTCGTCGCTTCGGAAACAATGATACTGATCATCCCCATGACTCAACCCGCTCTGATCGTACTGCCGATATCCTGAGCTTCAACAACCGCATGGATCTCAAAGCCGAGGTAGAGGAGTTGCAAAATCAGCTGCAGCTTACCCAGATGCAAAACCGGCATTTGCAGAGCCAACTTGAGCGCTCGACTCCTGGGCCAGAGTATTCGGAGGAGAGCCCGTCACTGCGGCGCATGCAGAAGCTGGAGAAGGTAAACAGCAGACTTCATGATTTGTTGGATGACTCGGCAAAGAAGGTCTCGACTTTAGAAAAGGCACTTCGTACCGGCGAACTCTCCATCCGTGACATCCAGACAAAGTCTCACGAAGAAATCCTTGACCTTCTCAACCGCCAGGAGGAATCCCGTCGGTCGCTTCTTCATAGTCATAAGGACGCCGTGGCGGAGCTTTCTGACATGAAGGATCACTTCGAGAAGATGAGGCACGAGCGGGCCAAGATTGAAGTCGACCTCCGTGATGTCAAGTCTGATCTCCAAGAGATGACTCTTGCAAGGGAGCAAGAGGCAGCAAGCCGAAACCAGCTCCTCCAGGAGTTCTCTGATATCCAGATTCGTCTCGACGCTGAGACGTCCAAGCTGGCTGACGTGACCGCTAGCCTGACCCTTTACAAGAGTCGCGCAGATGAATATTTCAGCAAGCTCGAGCAGGCGGAGATCGCTGTTCTTAAGGCTAATCGAGCCGAGCAATTTGCGAAGTCGCAGGCCAAAGAGGCTGAGGAGAGCTGCGCAGAGATTGCCTCGGAGAGGAAGCGTTTGGACTCTACCATTGAGGACCTTCAGCACCAGAACCAGCGTCTTGAGGAAAAGATCGAGGACATGTCGACCGACCTTGCGGCAGCTACACAGGCTAAAAAGAGGCTCCAGCACGAGCTCGAAGATTACCGAAACCAGCGAGCTAACGACATCGAGGATAAGGAATCGAATATGGAGCAGATGCGCAAGAAGTATCAAGCCGAGTTTGCCACGCTCACCAAGGAATTGGATCTCACACGAGAGGAGAAACTATTCAAGCAGTCGGAGATATCTAGGCTACGCGACGAGCTTGACGAGCTGCGGTCCAAGTGGGACGATGAAGTCCTCAATAGCTCTACATGGTCCAAAGAGAAGTCGCGACTGGAAGCCACCCTCTCGGATGTGGTGACGTCTCGAGACGAAGCAGTTAACGCACACAACGAGGCTCAGAGCAAGATCGTCTCCCTTCTTTCGCAAGTGCGAGCCCTCCGCTCCTCTGTCGATGAAGCAACGTCGGAGCGCGATAGTCTGCTTAGGGAGAAACGAAGCATTGAGGCACGCCTGGAAGAAGCAAAGGCAGGTCTGGAAGAGCTTGCCAAGAGCGAGAGCCCATCGCTCCGCAACGCCGCCAACATCGACAGAGAAATACTCGAACTTAAATCTGGCCTCGCCCAGCAGGAGGACATTGCCGCCGCCGCTGTTGAGAAGATGCGACGTGCGGAAGCTCTCGTGTCTGAAGTCCAGAAGGATATCACCGCGGAGCGTGAAGCAAGTGCTGAGCTGCAGAAACAAAAGGTTGCTCTCGAGAAGGCGCTCAACGAGGTGCAAGTTCGGGTTATTGACCTCGAGACCAAGGGTTATTCGAGTGCCAGTCATGATATCAAGTTCTTGCACAAACGAATTCAAGAAGTAAGTCCGATCCTAACATACAACGTTCAAGGACCTTCACTAACATTATTGTAGCTTGAAACCCAGCTAGAGGACCAGGAGAACGAGCGCAATAAGTCACAGCGCTCTGTTCGCAATGTGGATCGCACCGTCAAAGACTTGCAGACACAGATTGACCGGAAAGAGAAGCAGAATAACCAACTCCAAGAAGACATTGGCCGGATGCGGGACAAGCTCGACAAGCTCCTCAAGACGATTGACGAACTCCAGGCATCCGAGAGCTCGAACGAGCTGTTTGCCCGGCGCGCGGAGAGGGAGCTGCGAGAAGAGAAGGAGAAGTCTCTGCGGCTGGAACGTGAGCTCGAGGGATGGAAGAGTCTTCGTATGGAGAAGGGTTCTGGACTCGGCAGCGTCGCCGGCAGCACACTGGGAGGTAGCATGCGCAGCAGAGACAGCATGCGGGTGCCCAGTGCTTGGCGAGTGGGACTCGGTGGCAGTGAGGGCGATGAAGTCAAGATTCCTCGACGGAAAAGCAGCATTAGCAGGGCTCCCAGCTTGACGAAAGGGTTCTTGTGAGGCGCTATGTAAGGTGTGTCTTTTGGGAAGAAGGGACAAGATGAACATGGATTGGATGGAAAGGATAGCGGGCATCGGCATCAACGGTGTTTTCTTTTTAGGTTTTTGCAATAATGGGATCTCTGGGAATAGCCAGGAGGGGGTTGGGCAGGCTGGACAAAACTAGCCGTCGTGTGTATAGGCTGGCTGCCATGGTTTGAGGAAAGAAACGAACTGGCTTTTCGACTTATCGTGTTTTGTTCTCATTGCCGACCGATTTACACGGCATGCTAAATACCTTACTTGATAGAATAATTGGAGTGTCTGACAAGCATGGTCATTAGATATTGAACGATTCTGATGCCTCGGATCATTGTGCGTGGCAGCTATATCTGGAAGAAAACTCCAAAATCTGCTGTACCTAAGTTGTGAAGAATAATTCACTCAATCCCTCAGTAATACAGAAATAATACAAACCGAGCACCTTTGGCTGCAATAGTATTTCAGTATTTCAGCAGTAAAGTTCGTGTCGCACATGGAAAAGCGGCTTAGCTCCTCTCCCCTAAAACCATCAACTGAAAGTCAACAAAGACAGAGGGGGAGAGTGATATTCCAACCCACCACCCTGAATCACACCCATTTGAGTCACCATCAAGACTGATTCGATCCTAGTAGCGAGATTGGAACAAGGCGGCCGAGATATTTTGCTACATGCCTTACTACGTATCTGCAAGAACAAATAGAAACACCATCAATGTGAAAAGCGATAAAAGGAGACGAGAGCCACCTGCTTGGTAGTCACACAAATTCAACAAACTGACATCCCCGTGCCGCAGCCTTTTTCGCGTCTACCTCCTTCGTCCTCATCATTAACAAATGTACGTTGAGATATCTCTGTCATGCAACAATGCAACAACTATTCCTAGCGATATAAGAAAAAGGCTAATACCCCTACCAACTCCGACATCGCATTGCGTCATGGCTGCTTCTTACCAAGGACCACACACAAAAGCCACCCATCAGATCAGTCATCATCATCGAATATCTGGTACGTGTTCTGCAGAATGGTGTCCACCACACGCACCTGCCAACCCGCGTCCGAGATGTTTGATCCCGGGGCCGTGCCCATAAGAGTAGGACCAAAAACGATGGCCAGGTTCTGAGAGCTCATCCTGTTTGTTCCTGAGTTGTCTATAACACGGTACAAATGCAACGTCAAGGCACGCAGCGTGGCATAATTAGGATCCGGTAAGCTGTTGATGATCGCATGTAGAGAGTCGCGACGAACGGTATCATCCTCGTTTTCTAGCCGTTTCGTCAGTGATGAAACAAGTAACGGGATCAAAATGAATTTACTGGCTGCGTCGATAAACCCGGAGTAGTGCTCCTTGGTCAAAAGCGGATCAGGAAGATCCCGGAAGAACTGCTTGAGCAATCCGGCGACACTGTTCACGTCGTGAAAGAAATTTTCGGGATTCCGGAAGTCGAGGTTGGCAGAACTGGAATCTGGGGGTGTTAGTTTAGAGTAAACATAGGATCGAATTAAGCACGAAACATACCAGTATCAAAAAGGGTTTTAAGCTTGTTCACATGTGGCACAGAGCCAGACAGCCGGTAGATACCCTCAACGCCAAGACCGAACAGATCCACAGCTTGAATACACTGGTATACAACCATGGGAACAGCCAAGCTGTCACGCTCATAGAGGCGCGATAGGGACACGCCAAAAACAGGACGTGATGGAGCCATCTGAGATCCAGCAGGAGGGGATTGATTGCGCCCCTGAGCAGAGTTTGAGGGCAGACCGGAAGGGTTCGCCGGGTTTTGCTGAAGAGGATTTGAGTTCGGTGGTCCCGATGGTTGCTGTGGGGCTTGGCCGTAAGACGGCAGCTCTTGTGGTTGTAATGGTGGTTGCTGCGATTGCGGGGGTTGGAAAGGGAGGGCTCCCAGCTGTGGAGGGCCCTGCGATGTGGCCGGGCTGTACGGGCCCCCTCCATTAAACCTAGAACTGGGCATTTGGCCCTGTGGTTGATTGTGATCCCGGGAGGGTCCAAACGATGCCGGTCCGCCTGGGTTACTCTGGGTCAACAGGCTGCCGTGGCTGAATGTCCTTTCATGTTGAGGCTGTGAGCCGGGCCTCTGGCCACCACTCATCATGGGAATTGAACTTGTGCTCTGGCCATAATGATGGCCAATGGTAGGCCCCGAATGCGGCGGAGAGATAGGAGTGTCAACAAAGGTGCTAGATCTGGAGCCCGGGCCTCCGAACATCTGGGGCGGTAGTGCTTGGATGGGTGGAAGACCGCCTTGTTGCGCATTTTGGTTATAGGATAAGGCCTGTGGGCGATTTTGCTGGTCGAGAAGCTATTGCATGTAAGTTGTCAGTTCAGCTGGTAAGTAAATAGTGTGAGCAAAGAATCCTACAGGGTTGCGCTCGTATTTGGGCTCACCGCCTCTTGGCGGCATTCTTGAATAGTAACTGCTGATAAAGTCTTGCAAATCCTTCTCATTGTCGATGGCGAGAATCGTCTCGCGCAAACTTCGCGCATCAGGAGAGTTCTTCAGAGGACTAATGCTGAGGCCGTTACTGAGCAGGAGCTTCTCGTTAAAAGAGGCTGGAGGTTCCTTAGCAATGTTCAATGGGGCCACACAATCGGACCTACCAAATTTCTGCATCTGCAACACCACCCCTGAGTCGCATTCTTTCACAATGTCATGAAGCGCCTTCACTGTCTCGGGTCTGGTTTTGTTAATCAACTCGCCGCGCTCGACCTGCACAGTCTGGACCTTGCTCATATAATCTTGGTCGGCAGCCTGGGCTTTTCGCAGCAGATCTTCCTCATGCTGTTGCGCCGACTTAGGCCCCCTGATTCCGAACATTTTGCCCCCTTGCCGACCTGTCGTATCACCGGTACGAGCCCTATCGTACTCCTCGGCGAGGCTGTCGTATTTTGCTTTGGACTTGCGCATCGCATTCTCCAACTCGACCACGCGCTGCTCAGCCGTCAACCCGCTCTGCTTCCATCCTTTCCTCGACTTCTCGGCAATAGCGGCTAGCTCTACCAAGTCCTCGTGCATTTGGTGTAGCGACATGGCGAATTGAAGCCCGTTGTCGGCCATCCGCTCGTGGATGATCATCATTTCCTCGTAAGCCTTTGCGAAAGAGCCGCCGCGCAGATCGGCTCGTTGTAGGCTCTCTTGCGACATCCTACATAACTTCTTCATCCCGTTGGCATGTTCCTCTTCGAGCACCGAGCGCTTTCTGAGGAACAGGGCGAACTCCTGCGGCGCAAAATATGTCAGCAATCGGGGCACGTGGTGCGCTGGAAGTGGTGGAAACCGTACCTTCGCGGAAGCGATACTCTGTTTCAGGCGATTGAGCACCGCCGAGATGCCAATCTACGAAGAATAAGTCAGCAGGTTGTACGCAGAGCGCAAGAGATTCCCCAGAGTTGCACGCACCTCGGAGCTCAACACTTCCTGCACATGGGCGACGGTCTCGTCGTCAACCGCTGAGGCCGAGGGGTTATTCAGGCCGAGGTGCCCCGTCGCGGTGCCCCCGTTCTCGGGGGCAGTTGCCGCATCTCCCAGAGACATCGCGGCGGCCGAATGCGTGGTGACGATGCCAGTTGCGAGGTTGTTGTCTGCAGAAGTCAGAGTCGGGAGTCGAAGGAGTTGTGGCGGATGCGGCAGGTTTGATGCCGGGCATTACGTACTGTACTCGATCTCGCCGAGCGCAAGAATCTCTAAGCCAATCCCGTCAGACCACCCGACGGTTGGGGCGGGAGGGATCAGAGCTGCTGCCCTGTCTGTGGCTGACCAGTTGTCGTTTGGTTACTAAATTAAGTGCTAGCGGGGCTGATCCAACGCGAGCGCTGGAAATCCTTGGATGGGCCCTGAAAAACTCCGGTTGTCCTTCAATTCTCGGCACGGGTGACGGCAGCCCCTGGCCAACTCAATTTCAAGGTTACGCAGCAAAGCTCCAGGTCCCGCGTTCCACGTTGTCGCCTTGCAAACGCGCAGCGCGCAATCATGGCATGCATTCGCTGCCGATCGAATCAACCTCACAGGTGTTGAAATCTAGGTATATGAAATATTGCCACTGCGTGCGTGGAAGAAGTGCACACGGTCAGGTGTGGAGTGCAGCCCCGTACCTACTGACTGTAGCCGTCGGCGGTCAGGAGTGCATGAACTGCTGCAGTTTCAATCCAGAGCAACCAAACCACAACCGTCCAGGTTCAAAAGACACCCACCAGATCGTGCCTTTGACGACCGCCGCACATGGAGTTTCCCCTGCAACCCCCGCGCCACCCATGATGATGATCATACGAAGACACGCAAAACCAATGCTATGCCTCAGAAACAAACCCGGAATGCAATCAACGCTCCTAGTTTGACGCGTCGCATGTCTCTTTTCCGCCCGGGTTGTTGGGATACCTACCTTGGCCTCTCGGGCCTCCTTTCCCGCCTTCGGTTTCCAACAAGCCAGTGAAGCTCGTCCCCCTGCGTTGGATTCTCACACTCTCAGGACGGATTGCCGGAATTATGAGCCAGCCGGACACGAAAGAACACCACTCCACGTCAATCCAAAGTGGCTCGCTCCCCTCACCACTTTGTGTTGGCGTTTGGCAGATAAGTCGTCTTCCATACATGTCTATGCATTTCGGACCGGCAAGCCGGACCTGGGAAGTCGGAAACAAAGTCAACAACGGATTGCTGCCGACGTCCCAAGCATTGTTTGCTTCAGACCCCTTAAACCGTGCTTCATCTGAAGTTTGCCAAGGACCCAGTTTACCTGGTTTGGCTCGACGTCCGAGCTGAGTACACCAAACAGACGAACCTTTTGCAGCTAGCCGTCCACTATCTGGGTTGACCTTGAGATATACGGAGTACGACCTCAGACGCCCCACTAACAATCCTGCCGTGACACCCTTCCACGCAGCTAGGCTGACGCACGTCTGTTCCCGAAGACGAGGGAACAGGCCCAAGGCCCGGTTTTCCAACGGCACTTCAGAGTATTTGAAGGGCACGCTCGAAGTCACAATGTCGCTGGATTCGAAATGTGGTCAGTCGAAATGCCTCGAACCTCCCGGCTGGCTGGGTTATAGTATCGAAAACATATGCCAGTATCAAGACAACCGAACAGCTTGGATGATCTTCAGCGTTCTGGCCGTTCATTAAGATTGAGTTTCATCCCCGTCGTTAATTTTCTTAATTTCTTCTTGCCTATCGCAGAATCTGCGGAGACCAGCATCTACGTTTGCTGTTTACGATGTCTGGCGGCGGAATTTCAACCCCTGTTATACTTCCTTTGCAGTGTTCGGTTGGGTCTGTATCGATTATTCTATTTCAAGCTCACCAACACGTCATCTGGATCAGATGAAGCCCTTGAGCACCGCAGCTTCCGCGTTCAAAATGGATGAGCCGGCAGCTCCAATCACAGCTTTGAGGGTGTTAGCATCACGGCTGAGGCCCATTCGGCGGACATAAGACTTACTGTTGTGGCTCAGGGCCACGAATTTGATGTCGAAGATGCCGCTCTCGTCCTCTCTGATACGACCAACACTGATGGTATAGCCCTTGGAGAGTTCGCGGTCGAGGCGAGGCTGCGGCCTGTCAGGCTCATCAAAGACCTTGATAGATGGCTCGGGTGCTGACGGGCAGCCAAGTTTCTGGGCGTCGGATACATAGCTGCGCATGGCCTCCTTGACCTGCTCGGCCGAAGGCGGCGGGCGCTGGGTGAACCGCAGCGATACGCATGCTGTGTGACCGTCAAGCACTGGTACACGGTTGCAGGCTGCCGAGACTCGCAACGTCTTCTGATCCTCGAAGGCGGTGGCCTCGGCGTTGAGGCTGCCCAGGATCTTTTGTGCCTCGGTCTCAAGCTTATCTTCCTCGCCGGAGATATACGGAACCACGTTGTCGATGATGTCCATACTGCTGACGCCGGGGTAACCTGCGCCCGAGACAGCCTGCATGGTCACCACGGAGACGGTATCGATCTTGCCAAAGCGCGCCTGCAGCGCGGCAAAAGGGATGACAAGACCAATGACGGCGCAGTTGCTGTTGCACACGAGGAAGCCCTTCTGTAGCCCGTGGGTCTTCCGCTGGTGGGGGATCAGGTCCAGGTGGCTGAGGTTGACGGTCGGGACGACGAGCGGCACAAGCGGGTCGCGGCGATAGTTCTTCGCGTTGGAAAAGACGCCGAAGTTTGCAAGCTGGAACTCCTTCTCGATCTCGCCGGCCACGTCGCTGTCGAGACCGCTAAAGATGATATCGCAGTCGGAGAACTCGCTGGCCTTGCACTCGCGCACCACCAGGTCGCCGACGGCGGGGGTGATGGGGCTTGACTGCTTCCATCGGACGGCGTCGCGGTAGGCTTTACCAGCTGATCGGGAGGAGGCGCCGACGGCGACCAGGCGGAGGGAAGGGTGCTGCTGGAGAAGGAGGATGAACCGCTGGCCGACTGAGCCTGTGCAGCCAAGGACACCTGCAAAGCAGCGCGCATGGTCAGCTGCTTGAGAGACGTTCGAGGTACGGGACGGCGGGGTAACAGATGTGGGTATTTGGCGACGTACCGCAGTTCTTGATCGGCAATTGAGACATGATGCTGGATGCTGTGATATACTGGCTATGGCAGGGAGTCTGGAAATCCAAGCAATTGTCTTTGTGGGTTACAGAGGGGACGAAGGGAAAGGCTCATCAAGTGAGTCAGTTTGCCTGTCTTTGGTGTTGATTTTCTCGCCATCTCGATCATCTTGCCCCGCACCCCGCGATCGGAGCTGATTGAGTGGGTCGCCCCTTCTCAAACAGCAGTGGGTGCACTGGTTTTGAACCCGTAGGGCTGGTAATTTGTAGCTTCATCGCACCATCCACGTCGAGCTTGGAACGGACTGGTAACTAGCAGTTGCGCAACAAAAAGGCCCTCAGCGCCTAAACACAATTAAGATGTAGCTGAGAGCTTGCAGAAATCCAATGCGTTCAGCACCACCAACTGAACACCCACGTTGGAATACCAATGTCTGGCCACTTGATCCAAGACCACAGCCCGGAACATTTGACTCACCACTCGGAGTATTGGATCCGCAGGCTTTACGAATGGCACGGTTTTTCGCTCTTCAATGCCCAGCAACCGTTCAATCGCATCTTCTGCATATTTTTCTCCACAAGTCCGACCAAGCAAGTACCTGGTTAATGAAGATTCTTGGGACACCCTGGTCAGCTGAGGCCGCCGTCCAGCTTCGGTCAATGGCTGGTACAGGACCATCAACTCTCGAAGCAGTTTGCGATGGAAAGTCGCGCCAAGGATGCCCATCACGGCTGACTGCTGATGATACTTAGTCATGGTAAATTGATGACAGCCGACACGAAGCTGATGGCGAACCCACGGATCACCCTCGAGATGGCGTCGAATCCCAGCTGCTCAGGCTCACTAGTGCCCGTGGCCTCCCCACCCTACCCGCCTCTTCTAAATCCTTTCACAGCCTTGCGATGCAGGGGTGCGGGAAGTTGATACGTCCTCACATCCCGGTCAGGAAGAATTCTCAGCCGACCTCTCCTGTCGACCCGAGCTGGAGTTGTTGTTGTTTTGTTAGGGCTCCCCGATCGATATAGTTGTTGCTCGCTCCATTCACCAACGGCCTCTATTGCGCCTGTCAGGCAGTTCTCACTTATTCCATCCTCGAATAGTTCCATCTCAATCCTGTAAGCTGTTTCCCAAATATTACCGCCCTCCGCCTGACCGCTCCTCCTCCCGGGGCTATCATATCGGACTCTCATCGTCAACTCCATCGCACAGCATCTGCGGATTTACATTCGTCTAGACTCTTGGCATACCACATTAGCTCGGCTGCAAGGCAGCGCTGTAAGACTCGGTCATCCAAGTCCACAGGAGCCGACTTGCTGAACGGCTGTATCCCGTAGGACTCCTGTGGCTAACCGTGTTCGTGAAGAAAAGAAACACCGGGGAAGCAAACATACACCGCACCCCCCTCAGCCTCCACACCTACCTACAGCATGGCCTACGCCACTAATGAGGACGACCCATCCTGGTCTGCCATCAAAATGGTCAACATGTCCCGTCCCGTTGATGTCGAATCGCCCTACTCCACCGCCAAGCTAGCAGGGAAGACTATTATTATCACCGGCGGTGCCTCCGGCTTTGGGGCGGCCTTTGCCCGTCACTGGGCTCGGCACGGCTCCCACATTATTTTGGGAGACGTCAACGACGCGGCCGGTGAGAAGTTGGCCGCTGAGCTCCGCACGCTACCGGGCTCATCCGGCCACCACCACTATGGCCACTGTGACGTACGGTCTTGGGAGGATCAAGTAGCTCTCTTCAAGCTCGCGAGCACCGTGAGTCCTACTGGCGGCATCGATGCCGTAGTCGCCGGCGCCGGTATCGTGGAGATGGGCGACGCCGTTACTGGTTCCACTTTTGATCTACCCCGTGGGCTGGACGGTGACAACCCGCCGCCACCATCGCTCAACGTCCTGGGGGTCAACTTGACCGGCGTCATGTACACCGCCCACCTGGCTCTCTTCTGGTTGCGTCGTAACGGCGACGCTAGGGACCGTCACCTTCTGCTGATTAGCTCCATCGCCGGTCTTGGTCCTCTTCCCGGCCAGACCGAGTACACGGTCTCGAAGCACGCCGTCATGGGACTGTTTCGCGCCATGCGCGGCACGAGCTGGCGCCAAGGTGTGCGCGTCAACGTCCTGGCGCCCTATTTTGTCGAGACATCGCTGCTGCCGTGGCAGGGCATGGCACTCCTTGCCGGTGGTGTTGTGGGCACCGTCGAGGATGTTTTGGATGCAGCCACCAGGTTGATGGCCGACGAGACTATCGTTGGCCGTGGTCTGGTGATTGGCCCGAAGGGATATGTTGAGCAATTTGGTGCCGACGGTGAGGAAGTGAAGCCGGTAAATGGAAAGAAGAAGGGAAAGGAGCAGGCCGTGTGGGAGGTTTATGCGCACGACTACCAGCGGGTCGACATTTTTGTTTGGCGATACTTAGCCATGATTAATACCGCTAAGAGGGTTAGGGGGTGGGTTGGGACGGTCAAGGATCTGTTTGGGATCTGGAGGGGGCGGAGGGCCGTCAACGGTAAGGGGAGGAGGTGAGAGAATGATACCGCTGAGCAGCACAAGCAAAGGGGAGGAGACTACGAGAGTGGGGTCCATGGGGGAAGACGGAATGGAGTGGGCGGCAAGCAGTTCCGGTTTCGAAGCGGGCGGCCCAGCACTGTTTCCGTATATTGGGAGGATGTGTGTCGTGTCCGGTTTTGGTGTAGATTTCAGGATGATCATGTCAAGCGAGAGAAGATGTTGGGTCAGTAATGCTAATCCTGTTGTGCTTGCCATCAAAAGCACTGAGTTGTGTCAGTTGGCCAACTAGTTCAAGGTCGGTTACCTTTGGAAAAAGGTGTCGCAATGCGATTACCGACACGAGAAACATGGCTCGCAGCAATTTATCATACCGAGAAGCCCAGGTCACGACGTACTGTACCTGTATGGTGCCGAGGCTTGGTTGTTCTCAAGCAGATTGGGTTCTGACAACTCTAATTCTGTCAGCCTTGCGTCGCCATCAGCCTCGAGGTCACACCGCTAAGAGCTGCGGGATTATCTGTGTTGTACGTAAGGAAACCTCCCCCGACCCTGCGTTCTTATTTCGCGGATGTCTACGCTAGGTAGGTAGAGATTGAGTTCAGGTACCTTACCTAGGTAAGGTAGGTTCCCGCGGAAGCAGCTAGCTAAGCTATAAGTAGGTACCTACCTACCTCGGTCTAGCCAGGGCACTATCAAAGTCAATTGCTCCCATGCCCATGGGTGAGGTGGGACTGTTGTACGATTCGTTAACATGTGAAAGTAGCAAGAATCTACAATTGACTGCTTGTTGAGGAAATTGTTTCAAGGTGACGCAACTAGTGGCGAGCTGAAAAATCACAAGATGCACTTTGCAACAAAGAGCAGCTCCGAGTTCTCGGTTGAGCTCCCGGAACGGGAACGGGAACGGTGAAACGGGAAACGGGAAACGCCAAAGGATTATCATATATGGCCTGACCTCAAAAGAACGTTTGAATTCATGGTATCTGTTTGCGCTTCTTTCTCTTTACGTGACAATGGTTGAGATATAACGTCCGTGAGAAACCATAGCTGTGGATTTCGCAACCGGAAGAGGTAAAGTGCGAAAGTAATGACAATGACTATGACTCGGACTCAGACTTGAACTCGGCAGCGGGCAAAAATAACAGTAGAACACCACCGCCATGGAAAGCGAACCATTCCAACGAAACAACGACCCGATGCCGGAAATAGATGCTAAATGCTAACCTTTGAGTTCGCCGCGAGAGGGGAAATGTCGGCTCCGATGCTTCCTATGCGAAAACATCAAGGAATGCAGTGCTCCGGAAAGGAACCAAGCCCCGATGGCCAGCGGCCAGTATGACAATCCCAAACCAAAGAGTATCATGAGAAATAAAAGCTACAAAAATTCCCGATCACAACGGACCCCGGTCCATTGTTCAAAGCTATCCAGCCAAATGAAACCAAGGTACGAAGAAGAAAACCCTTGATGCGATCCCGTTTTGTGTGTTACGCAAAGCCTTTATAGATCCTCCATTTCCAGATCTTTTGCCGGCATTCCCGATGTGTTTGTGTTCCCGTGGTATGATGGATGGATGGGCCTCCGTATTTTCTCTTCGCGCCCTCGTATTGAAACTCCCTTTTCGAGCTTTTTTCTTTTATCCCTCGCTCGTTTCATGCCGCCGTAAGCCGGAAGATCCGTCGTCGTACAGGTACAGGTGTTCTCGGTAATTTGGAAGCACGCTCTCAGTCCGACCCTTCTAGAAGGCAGGTGACCCGCCCTTCCGATATGAATAACGACGTTGTTGACCCAGAAACTCCTACGGGTGCCCCGTAGACCCGTGTCAACCCATGCTGTCCCCTGCTATGATAAACAAAAGCCGTCGCGACGCCCTGGCCAATGCCCACCCGACCGCACGCCCTTGCTTGCCATGATATACCGTGTAACCGTGGGGGAAAAAGCCGCGAGACTATCGCCCAAAGAAGATCCCGGAAGCCAAGAATACTGCCCAGGGCCTCTTGCGACGTCAAACAGTCTCTAAAACTCCCTCTCCACCCGCAAAATGAAACCAAAAAAAAAAAAGACAAGTGTGCCAAAACCGAAGGGGAATCGCTCCATGCCGAGAAAGTGATAACAACCCTGTTACAGACCATGCGCCGATGACTGTCGTGTCGAAGATATAAGCAATGCCTATCAAAGTCAACAGTTGCCCTTCATGCCTCCCTTCACTAATAAATAACTAGTGCCATACTATGTGATTCGCTGGCCGTTGGATGAGGTAAAACCGTGGACATGGAGTGGGAAAGCGCCCCAGTGAATGAAAAGAAAAAGAAAGAAAGGGAAAAAAAAAACCAAAGGTCTCAAGAACGAACAGCTGACCAGTACATCTTCGCCCCAGGCTGTTGTGCAATTTACCGTCCCATCATGTGCGGCGGAAAGTTCGAAGAAGTGCTCGCCATCACAGGGGTGTGGTTATTACTGTACATGCCACCCCAAGGATTGTTCGACGGACTAGAGAATGCGGGAGAGTTGTAGGGGTTGTTCCCTCCAGACGCAAGATTGGGCGATGCAGAGTGTCCAGAGCGGTTCATCCCAAGTCCTGGCGGAGCACTCAGTCCAGGAGGCGGTCCATTCGCCGTCGTATAACTATTGGAGCCCCCAGGACGCATGCCGTTGATGCTGGCTATCGAGCCGGTGGTGCTCTGACCGGATGACTGACCCGAGCGAACACCCAGCGGGTTCTTGGAGAAGCTCAGACGAATGCCGCCTTTAACACTGTTGTGAAGCGGCTGCCCGTAGAGTTCGTTGAGCGCCTTGGTTGCAAACGAAATATCTTCAAACTCGACGAAGCACATGGGGCCGTTTTGCTTAGTCCTGAAACAAAGCCTCTTGTACCCTCGTTGCTTCGAGAACATGGCCTTCAGCTCCTCCTCAGACGTGTCAATTGGTAGGTTTCCAACGTAGAGTGTGTTGCATGGAGGGTTCTGGTCAGCGGGGTTAGCTGGAGGGAAGTTGTGCGGCCGGTACGGCGCTTGTTGGCCGAACCCCATGGCTGGTCCTGAGATGCCAGCGCCTATGGGCGTTGGAGACATAGTGTTAGGGTGCGCCGAAAGAGCGGCTGTCATCGCAGGATGTCCATAATGAGGTATTGGGGCGTGGCCGCTCGCAGGCGTCGTGTTCAGCGAGAGGCTTGCCAGCCTGCTCAGGGGAATCTGCGGTGCAGTTTGTCGACGCGGCGGTCCATGCTCCGCGAACGCAACTGGGTCCTTGAGCAGCTCGCCAGTTTCATCGTCGTCGGGCGAATCGTTCTTGATCAGTGATTTGCCAGATATGCGATTCCGGTCAGTAAGATGGTTCCCAATGGGCGACTGGGGCGAAAATATGCTCTGGTAGTGTGTGCTGGGCTCAGGACTCGTCATGTCTCCAGAGCTGTAGACGCCGTTCATGGGCGGCGAAATCTTGTCCATAGACTGGAATGTCCCATTGAATCTGGAGGTCTGCCTCGACGATGTGGCCGAGGAGGCTGCAGACGAGGTGGCAGTCGACGCACCGTTCGACACATTCGTGTCAATTGGGTGTCTCTTGTTCATGGTCGAGGGGCTGGAGCCCAGTATCTCGATGAGCATTTCAGGAGCGCTCGGAGAGATCGACCTTCCGTCCAGTGCGTTCTTCGCTTCCAGTGCGCCCGCGGGGGTCCTAAACTTGACGAGGGCTGACCGTGTTCCGGAATCGTCAGGCTGCTCGGCGGGTAGGAACTCGATATCGACCAGGTCTTTTGAAAAAACAAGCATCAGACGAAGCGAGTCCTCCGACGTACTCGCGGGAAGGTTATGGATCACTGCCGAGGACAGTGGGGCGGCAGCCGGCGCGACAGAGAAGGACATGCCCGTAGACTTCGTCGCATCGCGGTCGTAGGAATTAGCGGGGGGCGCGATCGAGAGCGGATAGGCGGCCTGCGGGTTCACATTCGGCCGGAAGGACTGCGCGGGAGGCAAGAAAGAGTGCGCGGCCATTGCATTCTTCGCTGCACCGGTTGTGGCGGGCGGGAATGGGCTTGCGCGACTCGGCGTGGTGAGCGAGGCAAACGTGTTGTTGGTCGACGCGCCAGAAGATGCGCCGGCTGGATTCTGATCCCCGTTCATGCCTCGCGGTGCATGCAGCGTCGCCCTGCGGTCCAAACAACGTGGGAAAGTGACGATCGCGCTGATCGAATGAGACGGGCGGAGACGCGCTGTGGTGCAGCGATGAGTGGGCGGTGGAGATGCTACCTTCTGTCAGGTGCCGGATGGAGCCAGCGGTTTTGATAACGGGGGTTGGCTGTCGAGTCGCGAGATTTTCTAGCTTCGCTTGTCGCTTGGTCGTATCACGCTGAGAGACGTTCCTGTGCCTTGTGCTTGGCCGAGACGCGACCCGAGAAAATGTAGGCTAGAGTTTGGTGACGACGGCGAGGGGGGCGCGCGCAATATGACCGCGGGTGGAGAGGAATGCAGCGCAGGTACGGATTATAGCAGCGCAACAGAAAATGACTGTTGGAAAAAAGTTGGGGTTGGGGAAAGAGTTGGGTGTGGGATTGGGGGGACAGGACACGGGCTGTCGCAAGGTGGGATTTGGGAGGAGCGAACGGCCCTGTGGCCCCTTCAATGGGAACCATGCCTGGTTATACGGCGGGCGCACATAAAGCGACTAAGCTGTTAACGGTCCCTAAGTACCGTTGGGGCCAGCGCGGAGCACGATTGCTCTCCCCATGTAGCGGCCAGTACCTGCGCTCGCTACAGTGCCGCGTCAGGAGGGTGCGTCTCGGCCCAAGTACCGCGACGACGCCAGCGCCCGCAGCGAACGCAGATGGTGTGCACATGGAATTGGCACTTATTGGTGGGCCTGATAGGGGAACGCACCCCCCCCTAGGCCAGTCGGCTAAGCTTGGATCCTGTCCTGCACCTGCGATGCCGCACCTGCGATAGGGCAGACGGGAGCCTTGCGGAGGCGCGAAGACAAAGAGGGAACGAAACTTTGCGGCCCCATTCGATACTTGGTACTTGTCTAGGGAGGGCAGGGCAGGGCGCAAGACGCAACCCCTCCCGGTCTGGCCCATTCACCCAGTCTTTCCTCCGCACCTGAGAGCAGACCTCTTGATGGCCCTGATGGGGCAATTGATCAACCGATTGAATGGCAAGAGCACGTTTTGGCTACGAGCATCCTTGTCGCGTTGCCCCAATCTGTCTAGGGCGACAAGTCTTGCCGTCAATTTACCTGCCAGGGGTGGAGGGGCAGCGAGCGGCTTGTCGCGGAAAGCCCTTGGGACGTGATCTCGAGGCACGAATTTGGATTCGCCCTCCCTCGAGGCATCTGAGTGGCCTTGGGCGCCCTCGAAGACGTGTTCTGTGGGTGGTGCGCTGACACCAGAGAAACCGCAGTTCCCCGGGAATACTGGAGCCCAGGTGGTCTCTGCGCTGGATAAGGTGTTCTGCCCTAGGACGTCA